>ERZ651108.1437-NODE-1437-length-10423-cov-10.082755_pt1 | contig 10423 bp, 5 predicted proteins | sample MGYA00512173_ERZ651108 | MGnify/ENA metagenome assembly ERZ651108 | reverse complement strand
ATCACTCTGTTTATGAATGGAAAGCTAAAGAAGAACTGGCGATGAGTGCGAATTCGGTGGGCAATTATCAGCTTTGCCATGATCTTTGCGTCGAATTATTATTTAATCCGGCAGTACCTGAACCAAATAGAAAACTGTTACTAGACAATTTGAAGTTAGCAAAAGAGCATCTTTAAAAATATTAAGCGTTCAATATAAGGTAAATAAGAGATGAGTAAAAAACGAGTTGCCTTAAGCATGGTGCGTAATGAAAGTGATGTTATTGAAACTTTTATTCGACACAATTTAACCTTATTGGATGAACTTCATATTGTTGACCACAATAGCAGTGATAATACGCGTGAAATTCTCACTCTTCTTAAACAAGAGGGACTACCAATTCATATCTATCATTACAATGAACTCGAATTTGCCCCTGAACGCGTATTAAATCATATGATGCAGCATATGCTCAATAATGATGCTGACATTGATTATATTTTTCCACTTGATGCTGATGAATTTATTTATTGTCCTTCCCGTGAGAAATTGAATACTTTTCTTACTCTTATTCCTCAAAATCGTGTAGGCATGTACACTTGGCGAGGCTATCTACCGCATTCTACCGAATATGATCCTGATTTTATTTCTCATTTTACCGACCAACGGAAAGAAGAAATTCTCACCCCAAAAGTCATTATTCCACGAGCGATTGCAGAAACCTGCACATTGACTATAGGTAGTCATTCCGTACGAGATAAAGAGGGCAAAGAAGTTCAAAGTATCGTATTTATTGGTTCAAATAACCAACAATTCTATTATTGGTTTATTAATCGATTCAATGCAGAATTCATTGAAACAGATGATTTATGGTTAGGGCACTACCCTATTCGCTCAACAATTCAGCAAATTAAAAAAGTCTTGGAAAAATCTATCACGATGGTAATGGAGAAAAAGGGATATCGTGATTCCGCTTGGGAAAATCAATTACGTGATTTACTCGCCCATAATCTGGACATATCCCTTGATGAGCTCCGCCTAATTGCCTATAACTATCGTGCATCTGATGAGAAAAAAATACAGATTGCTTGCCAACAACCTCTGCGTTCCATGAAATTGGCATTGAAATATCAAGATCTCATAAATAACGATCCACTACCTATACTCGTAAAACTTATCCTCGACCTTGCTGAGAAATTGCGCTAGTGATTAAGAATTAAGATCACACTATAAAATCTTATTCGGTCTCATAATAAGATAAGACCAATCTAGATGGCGAAAAAACCAATATTTTTCACGATAATACAAGCTGTCATTTTTATTATCCCAAGGCTTCTGTGTAGAGCTATAATGAATAATAATTGGTTCAGCGCTTAGATTAACAAATTTATCGCTGTACTTTCTTTTTATTAATTCAATGTAATGAACCTGACAATTCTCATTTAAACTATAATATTTTGCTTTATCTCTCAAAAGAATATTTAAAATACATTGATCGCCAAACAGGACTTTATCAGAAAACTTCTCTGCAAGCGTAAGTAATATATCAACCAAATGATTTTCTCGCCATTTCACGGTATCAATGAGCAATACACCGCTATTAAAATAATTAGTTGAAACATTCGCATCTAGATAGGGAAAAGAAAAGTTGTCCCAGGCACAATAATCTTTCACTACACCAACAGGCGCCCCCTCAAGATCACTATAATAAAAGTCAGCTAACGAACCATTTACAATAATATCTGCATCTAAATACAACACACGCTCTTGATTAATGAGGTTTGGGATCAATAGCCTATAATAGCTACTTGATGAAGAAATATGCGCTAAGGTTTTATAATTTTTAAAAACATCATCAGAAATATGTACCGGAAAAAGCTGATATCCCATTTTCCCCAGCTTCAGCTGAATGCCTTCAAACCATTCCTTAGGAATATCATTATGTAATACATAAAAATTAACACATTTATTATGATAACAAATAGATTTAATCAAGGTTTCTAAGTGTGGTGTGTATTTTGCATCAACAGCAAACGCAATATTCATATAATCATTAGTTGAATTGGACATGTTCGATTCCTAGGTTTAAGTTTAGTTTTAGTTTAAATCATCAAATGACATTAATAAATATTATTCATAAAAAAACCCAGCCGAAGCTGGGTTTTTATCTATTTTAAAGGAAAGTTAAATTACCATTGGTAACCGATACCTACAGAGCCACCTACGTCGCCTTGAGTATTCGCATTACCTTGAAGTTTAAAGATAACTTTACCATTGTCACTTGAACGTGAGTATCCTACAGCCAATGCATTTTGACCTTTGAAAGTACCTGCTGAAGCCGCAACCATTGATTTACCTGGTAAGTAAACTTGTGGTAAACCAGCCGCAGCATTCGCACCAGCAATACCCGCACGACCTTCTTTACGAGCTTTATGAATATCACCTTGGATATTTGTGAGGCTGCCACGTAATTGATCTACGTTAACTGCATCTGTACCATTCTTACCTGGCGCAACGTTAGTGATAGTTTTACCACCTGCGTCAATACCACCTTTGGTCACACTTGGTCCATTATTGATGGTAATACCATCTTGATTTACAGTTGTATCACCAATTTTGATACTACCGTTATTATCAAGCTCGATATTGTTTGCAAGATTCACATCTAAACCTTGACCATCTGCAGCTTTAGTCACACGAATATTTTTCGCTGTGGTTGAGGTTGTTGCGCCACCTTTCACATTTAAGTTAGAACCTAAAGTGCGGTTAACGGTTTGACCATCATCACCTGTGAATTTCAAGCCATCATCAAGTGTTGCGATTTCACGTTTGATGTCATTGCCATCTTTATCTTTATCAGTATAGGTAACACGGTTAATCTCTTTACCACCATCACGCTCTGCGACTGTGGTTGTGCCTTTTTCTGGTTTGATAGTAACTGACGCACCATCTTTACCATCTGCACCTTTCGGTCCAGTTAGGCCGATTGAACCATCTTTTCCGTTAATCGCAACAGCTGCACCGTCTTTACCGGTTACGCCAATAGAACCATCAACACCATCTTTACCATCTTTACCTACTTTAACTGTAGTTACAGTGATAGTTTTCGCATCTAAATCTTCAGATGTTGCATAGATGATATTTTGACCATCACGTTTCACTTCTAAGTTTTTACCTGCTTGGAAGTTAACTTTATCACCGGCACCCACTTTAGTTGGTGTTCCAGCTTCAGTTTTGAATGAATCTTGGTTATCAGCTTTACCTGTGTTAACAATCCAACCTGCGCTGTTGATTGCATCCGCTACATTCTTAACTGTTGCAACTTTATTCTCATCTCCAGTAGTAACTGTAACTTTACCTGCATTATCACCATCTGGCTTAGCTTCGATAATGTTGCCTGTATTAGCCGTTACATTACCATCTTTTACAGTAATGGTTGTGCCATCAGTTTTCACATCATAGGTTACATTTACAACGTCTTGACCATTTGTATTGGTTACAGTCACGTTAGCTGTTGTGCCTTTACCATCAACATATTCAACACGGTCACCTGGGTTAACTGTGACATTTTTCTCAGCACCAGTATCTTTATCTTTTGCTTTTGTAATCCAACCTGTGTTGTTAATGGTATTCGCTACATCACCTACTGTGGCAACTTTATTGCCTGCATTAGCTGATGTATCTTCATTACCATCTTTACCTACAACTGCTTTACCTGTTGTAGTATTTGCTGAAACATTACCTGTTACTTGTTTAACAACATTTGTTGCATTTACAGAAAGATTAATTGTGCTGGTATTGCCGTCAGTCGTTGGTGTAATCTCAACTGAACTATCGTTACTTGCAAAGTTCACGTTGTTACCGTGAGTTACGGCATCAACAGCTTTACCATTTGCTTGTAAGTTCCAGCCTGCTTTCAACACATCTTCAACTGTTGCTGCATCTTTACCTCTGTAATCTGCTGCAGTAGGAGTAGTAAGATTCGCTGCTAAATCAGCTGTTTTGGTTGCATTTTCAACATCACCATCCACTTTAACTGGATCCACTAAGTGAGTAGTTAAGTTACTTACTGCACCATTCGTAATGTTAGTATCACCAATTTTGATACTACCGTTATTATCAAGTGTAATATTATTACTTAAAGCAAAAGTAACATTTGCACCAGTATCACCATTAACTTGTTCTACGGTTAAGTTTTTACCCGCTTTAAATTCAACGGTATTGGAATCAGTAATATTTTTTGCTGTTGCATTATGATTAGCCGCTACAGCGCCACCTTCAGCAGATGATTTCACATTCCAAGATGACTTCGCTACGTTACTTAAATTAACTTTTAAATCATAAGTTTTAGTGAGATCGCTTTCTGAAGGAGTCACTGTAACAGAGCCATCATTTGAAGTCACAACTGTGCGAGATGCTTTTAACTGACTAAGATTAACCGCATCAGTATCATCTGTACCTGGTTTTAAGCTAGTGATCTTGTTATTATCCATATCAAGATTACCGCCGGTAATATTGATTGAGTTACCACCAAAGGTAAGTTTTGGACCACCTGCTTTATTTTCAATGCTAGTGATATTGGTTAATGTTTGGTTTAAAGAGAAACTATAAACTTGGTTTGCTGCATCAGTAGCATTTTGGCTTACTTTTAAGTTTTCACCCGCATTAAAATTCACTGTTGCGTTAGCTTTCACAGCTTTTGCAGCTGAAGTACCGTCAACATTACCGGTTGCATTCGCATTCCATGCTGAGTTAGCGACTAATTGACCAGCATCGTTAATTGTCACAGTTGAATTATCAACCTTAACCTTTACTTTGCCTTTATTAGGGTCATTTTCATCAGTAGAAATTTCAATACCTGGACCTGCATTCACATCATATTGAACTTTATAGGTTTTGTTTGCTTCGTCTGCAGTGACTTTTGCAATCGTGCCAACACCATTTGAGAAGTTCACTTGGCTACCCGCAGTAACATTACCTTTAACTTCAGGTTTTCCTGAATTTTCTTCACCAATTTTCCAGAATGCACTGTTAATTGCATTGACAACATTCGTGATGTTCGCGAATTTATCACCATCACCATCTTTAGCCATTACAGTACCATTGTTATTGGTATTAGTTGTATTTGTTGCTGGAATGATTTCACCTGTATCTACAGATGCATCTTTTGCACTGATAGTAATGTCAGTTCCTGTACGTTCCAAATTAATATTTTTACCCGCAAAAATATTAACCGTATCGCCTGCATGAACTGGTGCTGCTGTTTTGTTTTCAGTTGTAATTTTAGCAGTACCTTTATTAGTAGGATTACTTGATTCTGCAATTTGCAAATTCCAGTGAGCCTTATTAACCATGTCACGGGTCGTTTGAATTGTGGTTAATTTTTGACCATTATCTTCAAAACCTTGAGCGTCTTCATCAATTTTACCTTTAGGTGTAACTGATAAAGAACCCGTTACAGGTGTTACAATATACTCTGATGGATTAGATGCATTCGTTGTAACATTTAAAGTATTCTCATTACCAGAAACAACTGAAGATGCTGCGCCACCGGTTGATTGCGCATTAATTGTGATTTGGTCACCTTTTTCATCAAAGGTTACGCCCTTACCTGCAACAATGTTAGTAACAATTTTATTACCTTCAATTTTTAAGCCTTTACCCACGTTTACATCATAAGAAACGTTTGTGATATTTGGGCCACTTTTTTCACCTGGAAGGCTATTAGTAGATTTACCTGATGATGATGCATCAACTACTTTAACAGTTGTTACATTACCATTCACAAAGTTCACTTGGTCTTTATGGTAAACGCCATTTACTACTGTACCGTTATTGTCACCAACATTCCAATGGTGATTATTAATTTTAGTTGCCAATGTATCTGCTACAGCATAAAGTTGAGAACCATTAATCGCATCTGTTGAGTTTGAATCAACTACACCAGCAGCTACATTTTTAATTTGACGCTCATAGCCTTTTGTACCTACAGAAACAACTGCTCCTGCCATTCCCATATCTAGGTTATTAAATTGACTACTGCTCGCTGCAAAATTCTTATACTCGATACCATTAATCGTCGCATTAGTGCTTTCAACAAAGTCATCACCTGCTTCAGAAGCAGCACCTAATGCCACAGAATATTCTGCATTAGCTACAGCATTGTAACCCAACGCTACAGAATAATTTGCATTTGCCCCTGAAGTAGCACCCACTGCAGCAGCAAAACTAGCGCCTCCATTAGTTGCTTCATTACCAATAGCAACACCTTCGGCACCTCCGTCTACATTACTCTTATGCCCTATAGCGATAGAGTCAGGAATAATTGTTGACGCCTCATTACCGATAGAAATACCGCTAGCCACTGAATTTGTACCAATTGCAATTGAGTTTTCAAGCGCTGCATTAGCACCTTTACCTTGAGCAATAGAGTTTTCACCATTAGCAATAGATTGAGTACCTAAAGCGATAGAATTGTTACCTGTAGCATTAGCCGCAGTACCTGCTTTATTACCTAAAGTACCATCTTGTGCTCCACCAATCGCCACAGAGTTTTCACCTGTTGCTTGAGCAGATGCACCACCTGCGAATGAACCTTTTCCTTTAGCTTGTGACAACATACCTAGGGCAGTTGAACGCTCAGCAGTTGACTCGGCAAAAGCACCAATACCCACTGCGTTATTACCGCTAGTTACTTCTTTAGTACCAATAGCTATCGCATTATTATTAGATGCTGTCGCAGTTTGGCCTAATGCAACAGAATTATCACCAGTAGCTCCTGCATTTGAACCAACTGCTATTGCACTTTCTTTTGTAGCATTTGCCTTAGCACCAACTGCAATTGTTAAATTAGCAGTTGCTCCGGCAAATGAACCAAGTGTAACTGACTGAACACCTGTAGCAGTCGTATTTGAACCAATTGCAACAGCGTGATCTTGAGTAGCTAAGGTATTGTTACCGATAGAAATGGTATTAGTCCAATTTGCAGTAGCGCTATGACCAATAGCAATCGCATCTTGATGCTGAGCAGATGCAGCTGGACCAATTGACACTGCGTGTCGACCTGCTTGAGCACTTGGCACATTATCTGGTGCGATATTCACCGCGTCATTAGTTCTAAGATCTGTTGCCGCTATAGCTGATTGAGATGCAGCCAATGAACCAATTACAGCACCAGCAAGTGCGGTCAATTTAACGATCTTTTTAGACTTGGTTTTACCCTTAGCATGCCCAAGTTCAGAAACAGCTGTCCACGTTTGTGTAGCATGATTCCAAATAACTTTAAACACTTTGTTCATATAAATTATTCCTTTTTACTAGGATTGTTAAGATGCTGTTACACAAGCAACAGCGCCAAAAGATTCAACATCAGAAAGGCGGGACAACAATTTTAGACAATAGTTTCCCTTACCCTTCTGGTCAGAACAGCTTATTTTAAGCGAACTTTGCACAAAAAGGAAGCATAACAAAAAGGATTTACCAAAAATTACAATTAATTAAGATAAAACTTAAGTTATGTAAATATATGTAAAGATTTCTGACTTTTTTTACAAGAAAATTAAAGATATGTAAATTTTTGTGCAAAATATGAACATTTTTCGTGTTTAAATTGCTACATCACTTTTCTTTTTTCTTTACGAAAGTGCCAAATTAGATCACACTAACGCCATCAAATAAGATAAGGAAAAGTACATGGCAATTTGGAAAAAAGCATTCACCCTTGAGCAACTTAATGAAATAGGAAAACATTGCGCTGTTGGGCATTTAGGGATTGAGATTTCAGCTTATGGTGAAAACTGGATTGAAGCAAAAATGCCGGTTGATCATCGCACCACACAGCCTTTCGGTTTATTACATGGCGGTGTGTCTGTGGCGTTGGCTGAAACCATTGGTTCATTAGCAGGATTTCTCTGTATAGAAGAAGGACAAGTTGCCTTAGGATTAGATATCAACGCCAATCATCTTCGCCCAGCGAAAAAAGGTTTTGTTACCGCAAAAGCAACACCAATTGCTTTAAGTCAAAATACCCATGTTTGGCAAATTGACATTCGCGATGAACAAGATAAACTTTGCTGCGTTTCTCGATTAACGCTTTCTATCAAACATTTATGACTACAACTCAAAAAATTGGCATCATTTTAGCGAACCTTGGTACGCCTGATGCCCCTCAACCCGCAGCGATCTCTCGTTATTTAGCAGATTTTTTAATGGATCCCCGCGTGGTCGATTTGCCTCGTTGGAAATGGTATCCCCTTTTAAAAGCCATTATTTTACCGATGCGTTCTAAACGCATTGCTCAAAATTATCAAGCTATTTGGACAGAACAAGGCTCTCCCCTACTTGCGATTACAAAGCAACAACAAACAGGTTTACAAGCTTATTTGACTGAACAAGGCATCAATGCACAAGTCGAAATTGCCATGACTTACGGCAATCCTTCGATGCAAAGTGCGGTCAAAAATTTACTCAAAAATGAGGTGGAACGCATGATTGTGTTGCCGCTTTATCCACAATATTCCAGCACCACAACAGGCGCATTAATCGATGCGTTTAATCGTGCCATTGCACAAGAACGCAATATTGTGCCTTTTGAGTTTATTCATTCTTATCATCTTGATGAAAACTACATTAATGCCTTAGTGGATTCGATTAAAGTGCGGTTAAAACCCGATGAGTTTTTGCTTTTTTCTTATCATGGCATTCCATTGCGTTATGAGAATATGGGCGATTATTATCGTCAGCACTGCAAACAAACCACCATTGCCATTGTGGATAAATTAGGCTTGACAGAAAACCAATGGAATATGACTTTCCAATCTCGCTTTGGTCGTGAAGAATGGTTACAACCTTATACCGATCACTTTTTAGAAGAAGCCGCTTCTCAAGGCATTCAAAAAATTGCCGTGATTTGCCCAGGCTTTTCGGTGGATTGTTTAGAAACCTTAGAAGAAATAGAGGTTGAAAACAAAGAGACGTTCTTAAATCACGGTGGTGTGTCTTATCACTACATCCCTGCATTGAATGCTGAAAAAGCGCATATTGAAATGATGGGGAAATTGGTTTTGGATAAGTTGAAGTAGGAAATCTCCCCCCGCCCCCTCTTTATGAAAGAGGGGGTATTTTATTGGCAAATAAATGCTCTCTGCTCTTAGCCCTCTCAAATACTCCCATAAAATATTAAAAGTAACATCGTAAAAAAGCCTCTCTTTTGTAAAGAGGGGTTGGGGAGATTCATTTAAATAAGTTGCAATAGTTAAATCTCCCCCCAGCCCCCTCTTTACGAAAGAGGAGGTGGGGAGATTTAAAAAAAGTTGGGGAGATTTAAAAAGATAAACAAAAAGGCGAACCTTTCGATTCGCCTTTTAAGATTCTTATCTAATCAAAGATTAGAAGAATACACGCATACCTACACCGATAGCTCTGTCTTTAGTTTTACCATCGTAAGAATCGTTAACGTACTCTTTAGTAGTCACATATTTGCCTTCTACAAATAATACAACTTGTTTATGAAGTTTGTAGTCTGCACCAAGTAAGAAACCGTGAGTTTTATCTTTATCAGCTTCGCCTTTTACGCGTTCATATAGGTAGTTACCATATACTTGAGATGCTGGAGTTACTTGATATGCAAAGCCTGGAGATACGTAGAATTTATTGGTTTTTGCATCATTTTCTTTTTCATGAGCATAACCAAAGTCACCAGTTAATGTGAAGTCGCCAAATTTATAACCTAATGATGCTAAAAAACCATCTAAACGGTGTTTATATGACGCATCAGTTTCAAAGCTAGTGTGGCCATAAGCGAAACGCGCATCTAAATCACCCGCTGTGTATAATGCACCGAAACCAAATGCATTTTTGATAGCTGGATCAAGTGCTTTGCCTTTTTCATTATTTTTTTGACCAAAGTTATAGTTTGCACTTAATTGTAAACCTTCAATACCTTTATAGTCATAACGAATTACGCCTGTACCCGCAGTTGGAATATATTCTTCTTTTGGAATTAAACCATATTCATAATCAACTGCTTGGCTTAAATCATCTGCGATAGTTAATTGACGACCAAATGTGATATCGCCAGTAGCTTTACTACCTAAACCTACGTAAGCACGTTTAGCATAAAGTCTACCAAATTTATCACGAGAATCTGTATCATCAAAACGGAATTCTAAACGACCTAATGCATAGAAATCGTTATCTAAGTTGTGTTTCACTGTGATACCGAAACGTGAACCTGCGTTACGTAAAGCGGAATTTGCAGTTTTAGTTGAATTACCTGCTGCGTCATACTTTTTAGCATCCGCTTTTTCTAAGATTAAACGAAGAGAACCGTTTAATTCAACTTTAGTACCTTCGTTATCATAAACTACTGCTGCGTTTGCTGCTGAAGCTGCAACTGCAGAAACGATTAATGCTGCTAGTGTCTTTTTCATAATTGTTATTCCTT
>ERZ651108.1430-NODE-1430-length-10476-cov-25.629498_pt1 | contig 10476 bp, 9 predicted proteins | sample MGYA00512173_ERZ651108 | MGnify/ENA metagenome assembly ERZ651108 | reverse complement strand
CCGCTTCGGTGGCTACTGAGACCGGCATGATTCCGGCGGTGACTTCGCGTACCCTAGAGCATCGTGCGACGGTGGCTCAGCGTGTGCCTTTGAAGGTTGAGTCTGATGAGGCGACCTTGCCGGCTGAGCTGGAGGAGCTGATCGCTGAGGATACTGTTGAGCGTTCGCGTCCGCGGTCGTGGTCGATTCGCCTGTTCATTACTCTGCTGGTTGCGGCTATTGTGATGCTGGCTGCGTGGACCGGTCTGCGCTATGTGGAGCGTAGCTACTATGTGGGTGAGAGTGACGGCACGGTTGCGGTGTACAACGGTATTCCGCATGCGTTGGGCCCGATTCGCCTTTCTCACGTGGTGGAGAATACCGATATTCCTACGAGTGAGCTGAGCGATCATACGCGTTCTTTGTTGCGTAATGCGATTACGGCGAAGGACCTGGATGATGCGCACCAGATTGTGTCTCGTTTGAAGACTCAGGCGGATCAGACGCGTGAGAAGGCTGAGCAGGCTGCAGCGTCTGCCTCGGCTTCCGCTTCCGCTTCCCCGAGCTCTGCGGCACCCAGTGAGGCTCCGAGCTCTGAAGCACCGGGCTCTGATTCGGCATCCCCGGCTCCTGAGCAGGCTTCTTCGGAGGCTCCTGCTGCGGTAGGCGGTGAGAATAATGGCTAAGTTCTCGTTCCGTCGTGAGTCGGATGCGCCTCGTGCACGCCGTTTCACGGAGCTTTTCCTGCTGGTTTTGGCGGTGGGTATCAGCTCGTTCGGCATGTATCTGATTGATCCGGAGCATGCTTTTGATACGTCGAAGAGCCAGTGGTTGCCGTGCACGGTGGTGCTGGGTGCCGGTGCTCTTCTGATTCACTTGGTCATGCAGTTCCGTGCCCGTTACGCTGATCCGTTTATTCTGCCGCTGGTGGTGGCGCTGAACGGTATTGGTTTGACCATGATTTATCGTCTGGATCCGCAGATTGCGGCTCCGGTGGGTGATGGTCAGCTGATGTGGACCGGCGTGTCTATGGTGCTGTGCGCGATTATCGTGTTTGTGCTCAGGGATTACCGTCTGCTGCGTAAGGTCACGTACACCTCCCTGGTGCTGTCGATGATTCTGCTCATCATGCCGCTGGTTCCGGGTCTGGGTATGGAGCTCAATGGTGCTCGTATTTGGATTCATATCGGTAACCGCACGTTCCAGCCGGGTGAGGTCGCGAAGATTACTTTGGCGATTTTCTTCGCCGGCTATTTGGCGACGCACCGTGACTTGATTCTGGTGGCTGGCCGCCGCATCGGTCCTATCAATCTGCCGCGTCTGCGTGATTTGGCGCCGGTGTTTTTGGCGTGGATTGTGAGCCTGGGTGTTCTGGTGTTCCAGAAGGACCTTGGTTCCGCAATCATGTTCTTTGGTCTGTTCATGGCGATGCTGTACCTTTCGACCGGCAGGGTTTCTTGGCTGGTGGTTGCGGGTGTCGGCATAGCTGTGGGTGGCTATTTTGCGTACCACTATGTCTCGCACGTGCACGCCCGTATTTATGCGTGGGTGCATGCTTTTGATCCGGAGATTTACCAGGCGTCTCCTGGCGGTTCGGGTCAGATTCTGCAGGGCGTTTTCGGCCTGGCTTACGGCGGTCTTTTTGGCCGCGGTTGGGGTCAGGGCCGCGCGAACCTCGTCCCGTACGCTAACTCGGACATGATTATTTCCTCGTTGGGTGAGGAGCTGGGCCTGGTGGGTCTGGGTGCCATCCTGATGATGTTCATGCTCCTGGTTTCGCGCGGTTACCGTGCGGCGTTGGGTACTCGTGATGGTTTCGGCAAGCTGCTGGCTGCCGGCCTGTCTACAGTGATGGTTCTGCAACTGTTCGTGGTGATTGGCGGCGTGACTCGCCTGATTCCGCTGACTGGTCTGACGACTCCTTTCATGTCTGCCGGTGGCTCCTCGTTGGTGGCTAACTGGATTATTGTGGCGCTGTGGTTATCTATTTCTCATAGTGCCCGCGCACCTCACCTGGTGGCTGGTTATGATGCTCCGCAGGGTATTGACCATGCGGACACTAGCTACGAGCCGGAGGGTGCTACTAGCGTTCTGGCGCGCATTACGGCTAAGGATTCTGGAGGTGAGAAGAATGGATAGGGCTATTCGCCGCATGTGGATGTCTGCCGCGTGCGTGTTTGTCCTGCTGATGGGTACCCTCAGCTATATTCAGTTCTTCGATTCGAAGACGCTGATGAATAATCAGTGGAATTCTCGAGCGCTCTACGACAATTACGGTTCGGCACGTGGTTCGATTGTGGTTGACGGTACGGAGATTGCTTCGTCGGTGAAGTCCGATGATGAGTACAACTACCAGCGTGTGTATAACCACCCGCTCAAGTATGCGGCTCTGACGGGTTACTTCTCCACGATTTATGGCGCGACCGGCTTGGAAGCTGCTATGGATAAGGAGCTTGCCGGCACGAGTGATAGCCAGTTCTACGATCGTGTGGCGCAGCTGTTCAGTGGTTCTTCCGCGCAGGGCGCTAGCGTGGAGCTGACGATTAATTCGAAGCTTCAGGATATTGCCTACAACGCGCTACAGGGCCGTAAGGGTGCTGTGGTGGCGATGAACCCGAAGACCGGTGAGATTCTGGCGATGGCTTCTTCGCCGTCCTATGACCCGAATCTTCTGTCGGCTCATACGAGCTCTTCGGTTTTGGCGAATTACCAGGCGCTGACTTCTGATGAGGACAGCCCCCTGTTTAACCGTGCGATTGCCGGTAATACTTATTCGCCGGGTTCGACCTTCAAAATTATTGATGCAGTGGCGGCGCTGGAGTCCGGCAAGTACAACGCATCTTCGGTCATTCCGAACCCCGCTCAGCTGCCGCTGCCGGGCACGAACATTAGCCTGCCGAACTACACGGGCGGTCAGTGTGGAACCCGCACTCAGGCGACGATTGAGTGGGCTTTGGCGCAGTCCTGCAATACGCCTTTTGCGCAGATTGCGATGGATTTGGGTCAGGAGCGTATCGCGAAGACCGCTGAGAATTTTGGTTACGGCCAGGATTTGAAGATTCCTTTGACGGTTTCTAAGTCGTCTTTCCCGTCGAATCTGACGCAGAGCCAGCTGGCCCAGTCGGCGATTGGTCAGTACGACGTGAAGACCACTCCGCTGCAGGTGGCGATGACTTCTGCAGCGATTGCAAATGGCGGCGTGCAGATGAAGCCGAACCTGATTCGTTCGGTGAAGACCAGCAACCTGAGCACTTTGCAGGAGTTCTCTCCTGAGAAGCTGCGTACGTCCACTAGCCCTGAAATTGCTAACCAGGTGAAGCAGTGGATGGTGAATGCGGTTGATAATGGTATTGCACGTAATGCTGGTGTCTCCGGTGTGAAGGTGGCGGGTAAGACCGGTACCGCGGAGACCACGGCAGGTTTGAATAATTCTTGGTTTACCGGTTTCGCGCCGGCTGATGATCCTCAGATTGCGATTGCTGTGGTTTATGAGGATATTGATGTGGCGACCGGTGCCCAGTTGGCAACCAGTACTAGTAAGCAACTCTTTGAGGCGGTGTTGAACAAGTGAGGCCTGCGGCTGATATCACTTTGGGCGGGCGCTACACCCTGACCGAACGTATCGCGATTGGCGGTATGGGCGAGGTGTGGAAAGCTCGCGACAAGGTGCTTGGGCGCATCGTTGCGGTCAAGATCCTCAAGGAGGAGTACACCGGTGACCCGGGCTTCTTGGAGCGTTTCCGCGCTGAAGCCCGTAATACGGCGCTGTTGAACCACCCCGGCGTAGCGAATGTTTTCGACTACGGCGAGGAGGACAACTCCGCGTACCTGGTCATGGAGCTGGTGCCGGGCAATCCGCTCTCTAGCATCATTGAGCACGAGACTACCCTGCCTCCGGACCGTGTTCTGAACTTCATTGCTCAGACTGCTCGCGCGTTGGCTGCGGCTCATTCGCAGGGTCTGGTGCATCGTGACGTGAAGCCGGGTAACCTTATCATCACCCCGGATGATCGCGTGAAGGTGACTGATTTCGGTATTGCTCGTTTGGCTAATCAGGTGCCGTTGACGGCTACCGGCCAGGTGATGGGTACCGCCCAGTATTTGGCGCCGGAGCAGGCAACCGGTCAGGCGGCTACCGCGTCTTCGGATATGTACTCGTTGGGCATCATTGGTTATGAGTGCCTGGTGGGTCGTCGTCCGTTTACGGGTGAGTCGCAGATTGCGATTGCTTTGGCTCAGGTGAATGATCCGCCGCCGCCGCTTCCGGAAACTATTCCGGCTGCTACTCGCGCGCTGATTATGTGCTTGTTGGCTAAGGACCCGGCTCAGCGTCCTAAGGATGCGACCGCCCTGGCTTCTGCGGTGGATGCGATTCGTCGCCGCGATCTGAAGGCAGCGGTGAAGGCTGTTCCTTCGCTGGCGCAGTTCTTGGCGGAGGAGAATGCTGACGATGCTACTGTCGCTATGACTGCGATGGATGTGGCGGCGGAGCCGATTAGCGCTTCTACTACTCCGCGTTTTGGTTCTGGTGGTCGTTTTTCGCCGGAGCCGACGACGGCGCCTATTCCTCGTACGGGTGCGCAGACCATGCGTCCGGCTTCGGGTCGTGTGAAGGCTGCTCCTGCTCCTGCGGCGAAGCGTGGCCCGAACGTGTGGATGTGGGTTGCGTTGCTGTTGGCGATTGTGCTGATTGCTGGCGGTATTTGGACGGTTCTTTCCTCTAATAGTGGAGGCGCAACTGATCCGGTTCCGAGCACTTCGGCTTCTGCTGTTCCGACGAATACGGGCACTGTTTCTACGGTGGAGCCGACTGAATCTGCTTCTGCCCGTGCCGCAAAGCAGAAGGTGACCGTCAACGCGATTAACTATGAGGGTCGCGAGTTGCAGGATGCAGTGAACGAGCTGAAGAACCTTGGCCTGTCCCCCAAGACTGAGGGTGTTGAGTCTACTCAGCCGGAGAACACGGTGATTTCGGTTTCTCCGACGGGTACTTTGGAGCAGGGTAATAGCGTGACTGTTCGCTATTCGACCGGTCCGAAGTCGGTGACTTTGCCGTCGAACCTTGAGGGTAAGAACGTTGATGAGGCGTCGAAGGCTGTTGCCGCTCTGGGTGTGAATGTTTCTCTGCATTATGAGAATTCGGACACTGCGGCCCCCGGTACGGTGCTTCGTACTACTCCCTCATCTGGCACCAAGGTCACGGTTGGTAGTAATGTAGACATGTATGTGGCCTCTTCCAGTTCGGGTAGGGGTTCGAGTGCGAGCGCTTCTGCTGCACCGTCTGCGTCGGCTTCTGCTTCCGCTTCTGCGTCGGCGCGTTAGCCCCTACATTTTGATTTAGTTTTAGTCTTAGTGATCCAGGAGAACTTATGGACCTGTCGGTTCCCGACACGGTTGATAACCGTTACAAGGTACTCGAGGTAATCGGTACCGGTGCGATGGCAACCGTTTATGCTGCTGAGGATACTCGCCTCGGCCGCAAGGTTGCGCTTAAGATTCTGCGCCCGGAGCAGGCCCAGGACGATACGTTCCGCGCACGCTTTAAGCGTGAGGCGGAGGCTGTTGCGTCTCTGAACAATCCTGCGATTGTTGCTGTCTATGACACCGGTTCGTATAACCCCTCGCAGGATGGTGAGGAGTCTTCTTCGGAAGATAGCACCGCTATTCCTTATATTGTGATGGAGTACGTGGAGGGTCATACTCTGCGTTCCATTCTGTCCCGTGGCGGCCACCTGCCGGTCCGTGATGCTTTGGGTTATTCCGAGCAGCTGCTGGGTGCTTTGCAGTACAGCCATTCGATGGGCATTATTCACCGCGATATTAAGCCGGCGAATATTATGGTGCTGGACCGTACCAGTGAGGATATCGCTAAGGGTCAGCCCGGCCAGATTAAGGTCATGGATTTCGGTATTTCCCGTGCCATTGAGGAAGCCGGCGAGGCACTGACCAAGGCTAACGTGGTGATGGGTAGCGCACGCTACATGTCCCCGGAGCAGGTCAGCGGCAAGGATGTTGACGCCCGTAGCGACCTGTACTCTGCTGCTTGCGTGATTTATGAGATGATTGCTGGTCGTTCTCCGTTCGATGCTGAGTCGAATGTTGATTTGGCGGCTAAGCACCTCTCTGACACTCCTGAGCCTCCGAGTAAGTTCACCCCGCTTGAGGTTCCGGCGGGTCTGGATGCTGTGATTCTGAAGGGTCTGGCGAAGAACCCGGATGAGCGTTATCAGAGTGCTACTGAGTTCGCTCAGGCTCTGGTGTCGGTTGCCCGCCCGGGTGAAGAGACCGTGGTGCAGGATGCAGCGATGACTACTGCATTTGTGCCTTCGGCGACTACCGCTTCTTTGGGCGATAACTACGCTCCGTACACCACCTCGATTACTGAGGCTTCGGTGGAAGACGGCGGCCTCAATGGCTTCTTTGAGTATGAAGACGATGAGGAGCTGTACGAGGATGAGGAGTACGCGGAGTACGATGAGTCTTCGCCGCGTAAGCGTGCGTGGGTTCGCTTCCTCGTGGGCACTTTGATTGCTGCTCTGCTGGTTTTCAGTGTCGGCTCGGTGCTGTACTACCAGAACAAGCTCAATGAGGTTCCGCAGGTTCCGGTTCCGGCTGTGGTGAATGTTTCCCGTGATGATGCCGAGAACCAGTTGCGTAACCTGGGCTTCGTGCTGGAGTACCGCACGGCTTACTCTGACAACATCAAGAAGGGCGACGTGATTAGCGTCGAGCCGGGTGTCGGTTCAAAGGTTAACAAGGGTTCGACTGTGACCGTGACTGTTTCTAGCGGTCCGGAGAAGGTCAAGTTGCCGGATAACCTGCAGGGTCAGAGTGAGGCGTATGTCCGTAACGCTCTGAAGGACCTGGGTCTGGTAGATGGCCGCGTCTCCACTGTGGAGAGCGCTTCCGTTCCTGCAGGTATGGTTGTGGAGCTGTCCCCGGAGAAGGGCTCGACCGATGATAAGGGCGCTCAGACCGTTGAGGCTGGTAGCACCGTGAACATCGTCCTGTCCTCCGGTAAGGTGAAGGTCCCCTCGCTGGTGGGTCTGACCAAGGATCAGGCGATTGCTGCTCTGACCGCTCAGGATGTTCTGCTGAACACCAACATTGAGACTGTTCAGACTAACGAGCGTCCTGCGGGCACTGTGCTTTCGCAGAGCTCTGCGGCGGGTACTCTGGTGGCTCAGAACAGCACTGTGACTATTCGCGTGGCGGCTACTCCGACTCAGACGACCGCGCCGACTACTGCGGCTACTCAGCCTGCGGCGTCGACCGGTAACCAGAATTCTGCTGCGACCACTAACCAGCAGCGTTCTACCGCTACCCAGCCGACTACTGCGGCTACTCAGCCTGCGGCAGCGAATAACCAGCAGCGTTCTACCGCTACGGCTACTCCGGCACCGGCTGCGTCCACTGCTGCGGGTACCCGTACGCTTCAGGGTACTAACGCGAACGCCAATGCGAACAACGCTAATAACGCTAATAACGCTAACGCTGACGCCCGCTAAGGGGTTCTAGCGGCTAGCAAAAGGGGCGGCGCTCCACACCAAACGGTGTGGGGTGCCGCCCCTTTTTGTGTACTTGTGTTTTGTGTATCTGGGTTCGGGTTAGGAAGTGTGCGGGGGTAGAGTTATCGCCTCCAGTTTCCCTGTAGCGTGTCTGCTACGGGGCTTCTGGAGGCGATATAAGCCGTTGAGGGCGTCTAAGGCTAAGGTAACTAAGCCATGAGGGGTGAGAGGCTCTTAGCGCGCTCTGCGGCTCCCTGCAGGCCGGTTTCTTCGAGCCAGTTGCCGAGCATAAGGTATCCGCTTTCGGTCAGGACCGATTCGGGGTGGAACTGCACGCCGTGCATGGGGGCTTCGCGGTGGCGCAGACCCATAATGATGCCGTTGTCGGTGGTGGAGGTGGTTTCCAGGACCTCGGGCATGGTGTCGGGTACGACTGCCAGGGAGTGGTAGCGGGTCGCGGTGAAGGGGCAGGGCACGTCCTTGAACACGGAGACGTTCTCGTGCACGAGGCGGGAGGTCTTGCCGTGCATGAGTTCAGGGGCATGGGTAACGGTGCCGCCGAATGCCTCCGCGATGGCCTGGTGGCCGAGGCATACGCCCAGTAGAGGCTTCTTCGCTTCGGCTGCCCAGCGGATGGTGTCGATGATGACGCCTGCTTCTGCGGGGGCGCCGGGGCCCGGGGAGACGAGCACGCCGTCGTGTTCTTCGGCGAGCTTGATGACGGTTTCGAGGTCGTATTCATCGTTACGGATGACGGTGGTTTCAGCACCGAGCTGCTGGATGTAGCCGACGAGAGTGAAGACGAAGCTGTCGTAGTTGTCGATGACAAGGATGCGGGTCATGGCACGTCCTTAGCGCTAATGGTTGATGGTGACGTTCAGGTTGAAGGGGCCGTACTCTGCGAAGTGGGGGAAGACGAATTCCATGAGCAGGTAGACTACGGCGAGTATCAGCACGATGGCGATGATGATGCGAACCCACAGGGGGCCGGGGAGGTGGCGGAAAATCCATGCGTACATCTGCTTTTCCTCTCTGATTTAGGATCCTGCGACGGAGGCGGCAATTTCTGCGGGCGCTCCGGCTGCGGCGGGCCGCCAGGATTCGAGGCGGGCGTGGACAATGTATCGTTCGGTGTCGCCGTAGCGCGGGTGGCAGGTGGTGAGCGTCAGGAGGCGCTCGGTGGGTGCTACGCCGGGCTGTCCGGGGACGGGTTCGATGACTTCTACCTGGTCGGGCTGCACGATTTCGTGGCTGTAGACGGTGTAGGTGTAGTAGCCGTCTTTGGTGCGCACGTAGATGTGGTCGCCTTCGGTGAGCAGGTCGATGTCGTTGAGGACTTTACCGCGGGTTTGGCGGTGGCCTGCGAGGGAGAAGTTGCCGACCTGTCCGGGCATGGCGCTTCCTTCGTAGTGGCCGAGTCCGAGGGAGTCGAGCACGTCGGAGCTGGTGCCTTGGGTGGCGGGGCGCTGGTAGTCGGATCCGAACTTGGGGATGTAGACGACGCCGAAGACTTCACCGTGGCCGGGTTCACTCAGACCGGCGGGCGGGGTGTTGGGGTCCCAGTCGGGGAGGGGTTCGGCGGGGGTGGAGTCGAATTCCTGGACGAGGGTGCTGACGGCTTGGGATTGGGTACGGTCGGCGTCGATGTTGGTCCACCAGAGCTGCCATGCGACGAAGAGCAGTAGCAGCAGGCCGATGGTGATAAGGAGTTCGCCTGTAATCTGGATAATCCAGTGCAGCACGGTGCGGGGCCGGCGCTCTGCGGTGGGTGCCGTTCCTTGACTCATGCGTTCTCCTTTGTCCTTTGGGTTGTGTATGTTCTTGGGCGCCGGGTGGCGTTCCTTATCTTTCAACGCATGGAGAAGGTGAAATCATCCCGTAAGTCTGCAAAGATAGGTGTGAACATATATTTTTAGGTTACCCATACAACAATAAGCGGAGGAAGTATGTCGACCAACTCGGCTAAGGCATCGTCCAAGAAGAAGTCTCAGAAGTCTGCTAAGTCTGAGGTGGAGGATGCGAGCGAGCTGCGTCTGCGTGAGATTGCTCGTGAGATGGAGAGCGGCACGCAGCTGAAGGAGCAGACTCCGTTGTGGTACCGCGTGATTATGTTCTCGCTGTTGGCGGTGGGCATTCTGTGGATTATTGTTTTCTACATTACGCAGGGCCTGTTCCCGATTCCTGATTTGGGTATGTGGAATGTGAGTGTTGGTGTGGGCGCCATGATGGTGAGCATGCTGATGATGACTCGCTGGCGTTAGAGTTTAGGCGTTAAGACTTAGGCGTTAGAGCTTATAGAGAGGCGGCCGTCCCGTGTGGGGCGGCCGCCTCTGTATGCGTGGTGGGGTATTGAGAGGTTTTATTACCCAGTTCTTATATTCTTATATAAACATATAGTCTAGTCAGACTTATATTTTTAACATTCGAGTTAAGCTCAGCATCATAAACCAAGGAACTCTTTAGTAGATCAGGTCCCCTCGTGCCGCTTCGTGGACGCGGCGGGTTACGGTCTCCATGACGGGCGAGTTGATGTTCCAGCGTTGCCAGTAGAGGGGAAATTCTACGGGGGTTGCGGCGAGCTTCACGAGGCGCCCGCTTTCAAGTTCTTCGGCGCATTGCGCCTCGGGAATGAGCCCCCAGGCAATACCGGAGCTGACGGCACGCGCATAGTCCGGGGATGAGGGAATGTAGATGGTGGGGCTTTGGATGAAGGTTTCTTCAGCCTCCAGACCTACCTCTTTTTCAATGAGGGCTCGCGCTATATCCTGCACAAAGTCTTTACGGTCATATTCGACGGCAGGGGCACGATTGAGCTCTTCGTGGCTCATGGTTTTGGGCCAGCCGGGCAGGTATCGCTGCACGTAGTCGGGTGTGGCAACGCACCAGTAGCGTGCCACGCCAAGGGTTTCGACGGAACAGCCGGGGATTTTTTCCGGTTTGGAGGTGATGACTGCCATGACTTCTCCGGATCGGAGCATGGCGGAGGAGT
>ERZ651108.1423-NODE-1423-length-10483-cov-7.858458_pt1 | contig 10483 bp, 9 predicted proteins | sample MGYA00512173_ERZ651108 | MGnify/ENA metagenome assembly ERZ651108 | reverse complement strand
TCTAAATATGTAGGTTTAACAACTTCATTAATGTAGTTGGCAACAACCTTACCCATCTCCGTTTTATTAGCGTTTGCTCTACTTTCGCTTTCAGCCTGGCTTAAAGCAGATTGCTGTTCAGGTGTAAGAATTGTTGTGTTAATAACTTCATCATCATCACTACTACATGATACGAAGCCTGTAGCTAATGTTCCTGCAAGAAGGAACATTGCGAGTTTTGTTACTTTTTTCATTACAATCTTTATTTAATGATAATTTATAATAGTGTTTTCTCTTATAGGAAGAAGCCCTCGTATGCAATACCTATATTTATAGAAGGTTCATCGTTGTATCCTTTCTTAAGATTACGATAGTTGTACTCCGCCTTGATAGCTATCTGTGGGATAGGATAGTAGTTGATACCTGTTGCAAGGATAGTTCTGTTAGTCCACTGCTTTGTTGTAGCGTGAATATAAGAATCATAATGTTCAATGTGACCGAAGACATAAAGCTTCTGATTGTCGGCACGCATCTTGTGAATCTGAGAGAAGATATCATAACCTACCTCAAACATCATTGCCATTGCATGACTTCCGAAGTTTTTACCATTACCTGACTCATAAGGCTTAACATATTGTACATTAGGGTATGAAAGCTGTGTAATCTCTTTTGCATTGCTAACGTAACCATAATCGATGTTACCTCTTGCAATCCAGTTGTATTTATTATAGGTGAAGTCTAAGCTACCGAGATAGACGTTACCCTTAATCTTCTTCTTTGCACCCCTCTCGCTATCGTGTGGTACGTTGTTGTGCATTGCCTGTCCAGCGTATGCGCTGACACCAATACGAAGACCAGGGATAGTATAATTGTCTACACGAGCCAGGAAGCCATACTTGTTAGCAACCTCGAACTCAAAAGGACTTGATGTACCTTTCTGTATCCAGTTGGCACGACTAAAGTGATAAGCATCCAATCCTGCAATTATTTGTGCTACATAGCTAAAATCACCCTTACGTCCCCAGAAAGAGACACCAGTTTGATGCCATGTGCTTGGAAGAATTGTGTTTTCTCCCTCTGGACGATATACTGTGAAGAAGTTTAATGGCTCATGATGAGCATTCACTAAGCCGAATGGTACAACGATATGACCAGCACGGATGTTGAAAGCTTTCCCGAATGATTTTTGTAACCAGAACTGTTCCAGCTCTACTTCTCCACCTTTCTCTGTCTCGTGCTCAAACTCAATAGCTTCATCTGCTTCATATTCAATAGCAGAACCAGAACCACCATGTTCAAACTCTATTTCACTACCCATTGACCAGCCTTTACCGAAGTCGTAACCAAGGTAGATAACTGCATGAGGAATATCAAATCGACCATGACTTGGGTCTTTCTTATAGAGACTAGGTGTTGTATAACGATTACCATTATCGCTATAGAAGTTGCGTGAGTAAGCAGCCTCACCATAACCACCAAGACTTAATTTGTTTCCTTTGACATGATTCATTACAGAGTCAGCAGCGTTTACTTGTGCTTGTGCAGTAGTCGTTCCTGCTAGGAGTGCTCCAAAGATAATCCCGAATGTAAAATTATTCATAGAGTTCTTGTCTATTATTTATTATTATTTCGTTTGCAAAGTTACTTTCTTTTATTGAATAAGGCAATACCTATATCTATTGAATTTTTATCTATTTTAGTATTACTTTAGACCGAAAAACTCATTTGTTGAGTCACAATTAATAGGTATTGTTGTATTTGTTCCATTTTAAACTTTGGGATTGATAATATTGTTATTCTTTCGTATATATGCTCTTTTTAGGGCAAAGAGATGCTCTTTTTGCCTTTAGAAGGTACTCTTTTCTAACGTAAAAGAGTACCTTTAATATTTCATGATTTTGTTGTATTTGTTTATTGTAAGGCTTTTCTTCATGAGATCCAACGTATTATGTTGTGTTTTAACTAGATATAGTATTAGATTACTTCGCTAAATGTTTGTACTTTGTTGTACGTTTTGGGCTATACAAGTCATGTGTTAGGGAAGGTTGTTTCTGCTTTTAATACTAATAAATTAGGATATTAGGTTAAATACTTGATGATTCCTATTGTGTTATTGAACTTTTTTTTGTTATTTTGCATACGATATCATTACGGAAAGACAAGATGAAGAATCAAAAGATGTATGAGCCTGATGATAAGATGATCAACCTTATCAAAGACAACTATAGTCTATTACAGAGTTTAGGTTGTTTTGGCATTAGCTTAGGCTTTGGAGATAAAACGGTAAGAGAAGTTTGTAATGACCAGAATGTTGATACATATACGTTCTTGTCAGTTGTGAATTATACTATTAATGGTTATAAAGGGTTTGATGATCTTGATAGGTTATCAATACCCACTCTTATGCAGTATCTCAGAGCGAGTCACACTTATTATCTTGATTACGAATTGCCTTTCATTCGAAGAGAATTGACGGGTGCCTTGGATGAGAATGATAACCTTGCTCGACTCATACTTCGCCTTTATGACGAGTATGCTCATTCTATTCGTAATCATATGCAATATGAGGAAAAGAATGTTTTCCCTTATGTTGACTCTTTATTAAAAGGTGATACTAATGATACTTATGATGTAGAAACCTACTCTAAACATCATAGCCAAACAGATGATAAGTTGCGTGAGTTAAAGAGTATTATCATAAAGTATCTTCCTTCTGACTCCCATCATAATAATCGTCTCACTGCCACATTATATGATATATATAATTGTGAGGAATGGCTCGACCAGCATGCTTTAGTTGAGGATGATATCTTTATTCCTGTTATTAGACGATTAGAACAGAAGAGTAAGCAAAATGATGTTAGTGTAAAGATCTCTAACATGATAACACAGAATCCAGAATCGAATGAAGTTCTTAGCGATCGTGAGAAAGATGTTATCGTTTCTGTTGCTCAAGGAATGACTAATAAAGAGATTGCCAACCATCTCTGTATATCAACGAATACTGTCATTACGCATCGTCGGAATATAGCAAGGAAATTACAGATACATTCTCCTGCGGGTTTGACTATCTATGCTATTGTCAACAATTTGGTGGATATAAGTAGTGTGAAATTATAATTATCTATAGATAGGGTATATGATGTTTCTTCTTACTATCCTTTTCTAAAATTAATTTATATCTTGGTCAGTGTGTATGGAGAATGTAGAAATGAAGAAAATGGGTCGCCCAAAGATGGCTATCGTAGACCCTAATACACTTGCAGTCCTAGGCTTAAAACAGATATTGCAGAATGTGATACCAATCATGTCTGTAGAGACCTTTTCTTCATTCCAAGAGTTTGAAGAGGCTCAACCAGATTCATTCTATCACTATTTTGTAGCACAAGTAATAGTCTTAGAAAATAGGCAGTTCTTTTCTCAACGCATACATAAGACAATTGTACTAACAATTACCAAGAATCCAAATTCTCAATTATCAGGCTTTCATAGTTTCTGTATTAATGTGCCCGAGGAAGAACTTGTTAAAGCAATTTTGAAGATAGAACAGTATGGGCATTCGGGTGGAAAGAACTTACCTGAACTTCCACAAGTGTTGAAGAATAAGATATTGAGCAATCGTGAGATAGAAGTCTTATCTTTGATAGTTCAAGGAATGATTAATAAAGAGATTGCAGAGAAACTTAATATAAGTTTGACAACGGTCATTTCACATCGAAAGAATATTATGGATAAGTTAGGTATGAAAAGCGTATCTGCATTGACTATCTATGCCGTTATGCATGGTTACATTGACATTAATAAGATATAGAATGATAAATTCTTATCGTTTATGGACAAGACTTTTCCATTAAGTCTTGTCTTTTTTTTACCTTATTAATACTAAGGAGCTTTCCCCTTCCTTTTATAAGAAAGGTGACAGAAGATGTGCAAACCATCCTCTAAAGCGTTGCCATGGAGTTCGCCATTGTTTCCATAGCTTCTCTGTTAGCTTGAAACTATCTTTCTTTTGATTCTCAAAGAGAGTATCCAATTCATGGGTTGTACATTTATCAACGATAACCGCATTCTCCTCTCTGTCCCACCTAAGACTCCGTGAGTTGAGGTTTGCAGACCCAACAGTACATAATTGTCCATCTACTGTGATAATCTTTGTATGATGAAAACCTGCCTTGTATAACCATATTGTACATCCGTCTTTCATCAGCTGATGAGCATTATAGAATCCACAATCTGGCGTTAAGGGTATATCGCTCCTTACACTCAACAATATCTCAACTTTCACACCCCTTTTTACAGCCTTACGCAAAGCCTTCTTTAAAGTAGGACTTAATGTGAAGTAAGGATTGATGATCTTTATACTATCCTTTGCGTCATTAATGGCATTAACATAGAAGTAACGGATAATATCTCTACTAACTTGTGGCTCTCGATTGATGATACCAACCATCTTTTTACCAGCACTTTTGCAAGTATCTGGTTTTAATCCTTTGATATAGTCAGCGTTCGATATACCGCGATAATATTTTGCGCCATGTACCTGTTTCGTAGAAACAAGATACCACATTCTTAGAAAGATGTTCTGCAAAGTGTTTACCTCATCGCCTTCTATTCTGCAGTGCATATCGTGCCATGAGCCAACGACTTTCGTACCTTTTATATAATAGTCAGCCACGTTCATCCCACCTGTATAGGCTATCTTACCATCAATGATAACAATCTTTCGGTGGTCTCGATTGAAGATATCATGTATCCAAGGAAACTCTATAGGCTTAAACTCATATATCTCTATCCCTTTCTTGCGGATAGCCCTCAAAGTACTCTTCTTCATGGGTTGGTTATTACTGGCATTCCCAAACCCATCAAATATAGCCCTCACTTCAACACCTTGCTTTACCTTTTTCTCTAAATGGCGTATGAGTTCGTCGTTGATAGAATCGTTGCGAAAATTGAAGTATTCTAAGTGAATGCTCGAACGTGCTTGGTCTATTGCTTTGAACAAGTCGTCGAACTTCTCCTGACCAGTACAAAGAAGAGTAACCGAGTTATTATGTGAAAAGCTTATTCCTTTGTGACGTAATTGGCATACAAGCATTGAGTCAGCTCTCTCATCCTTATTTGCTAATTCCTTGCCATTATCTTTATACTCAATGGTCTTAGCCGTTAGGTGATAAGGAAAGACTAGGGCAATGAATGTACAAACGCAAGTAATGATGAGCTTTATATAAGTTTCTTGTTTCCTTTTTGTCATTTTCTTGTAGGAATACTCCTTTCTTGGTATTAACTCAATAAGAATATAAGGTGTTAAATCATACAACTATAGTGATCGACAACTCCCAGAAGATTCTTTTCTTCATCACATACTAAGACGGTATGTACTTTATGCCGATGCATAATCTGCTGTATTTCTGTAATCTTAATGTTGGGAAGAACCATCTTAGGCTCTGTTGTCATAATATCTTTGACGGTATGGTTAAAGAACTCTGCTTGCCACCTTTCCATAGCCCGTCGGATGTCACCATCTGTAATAAGTCCTGCGATTTTCTTTCCAGATAAAGCTATACCCAAGCCCAGTTTCCCCTTGCTAACATGGATAATTGCTTCGCCTAAGTGCATCTCTTTAGGGATAATAGGCAAGTTCTCAGATATCATGACATCTTGTGCCGTTGTCAATAAGCGTTTACCAAGCTCTCCTCCCGGATGGAACTGAGCGAAGTCCTGCGGTCTAAAGTCTCTTACACGCATCAAAGCCACAGCAAGAGCATCGCCCATAACCAAAGCGGCTGTTGTTGAACATGTTGGTGCAAGGTTTAGAGGGCACGCTTCTTTCTCAACCCAAACCTTTAGGTGGGCTGTGGAGTATTTAGCTAGAAGTGAATGGGGATTCGCACTCATTCCTATGATTGGAATATTCATGTGAAGAACCATCGGTATAAATCGAAGTAACTCATCAGTCTGACCAGAGTTAGACAATGCCAGCACGACATCCTCTTCTTTCATTACACCTAAGTCACCATGATATACATCCAATGGGTTAACGAAGAAAGCAGGTGTACCTGTAGAAGAAAGGGTTGCAGCTATCTTCGCTCCAATATTTCCGCTCTTACCAACTCCTGTCACAATAACTTTCCCTGTACAATGATACATCAAGTCGACAGCTTTCTCAAAGTTATCATCAAGTTGATTGATAAGATTGATTGTCGCATCAGCCTCTTCTTTGATACATTGTATAGCGTAGTCTCTTACATGTGTTAGTCTTTCCTCTGCTCCAATCATATTAACTTGCTAATTAATTCGTCTAACTTATTTAACTCTAGCATGTTGGCTGCATCAGACAAGCCTTGGTCTGGTGTTGGATGTACTTCAAAGAAATAACCTGTAGCACCAAAAGCCTTAGCTGCTAATGCCATAGAAGGAACAAACTTTCGATCGCCGATTGTCTTACCATCTCCTGCGCTAGGACGTTGTACACTATGCGTGCAATCCATGATAACATTCGGAACAATTTCCTTCATATCTGTAATGTTACGGAAGTCTACAACTAGATTGTTGTAACCAAAGCAGTTACCTCTTTCAGTAAGCCATATCTCTCTTGCACCACTTTCTAAGCATTTCTGCACGGGATATTTCATGTCTCGTCCACTTAAGAATTGTGCCTTCTTGATATTCACAATTTTGCCCGTCTTTGCTGCAGCTACTAACAAATCTGTTTGTCTACAAAGGAAGGCAGGAATCTGAATAACATCAACCACGTCGCCTACAGGTTCTGCTTGATTGCTCTCATGAATATCAGTGAGTAGTTTTAAACCATATTTCTGCTTAATATCATAAAGCATACTCAATCCCTTCTCCAATCCTGGACCACGGAAAGAGTTTATACTTGTGCGGTTAGCTTTATCAAAGCTAGCCTTAAAAATGATATTAATATTGTATTTCTCGTTAAGCCTAACCAACTCTTCTGCAACAGAACAGAGGAGCTCTGAGCTCTCAATTACGCAGGGACCTGCAATGAAAGTGGGTTTATTGTTCATAATTCAGTAGGACTACTCCTGTTTCATAACTTAATTGAACTTCTCCTTGTAAGTGTTTGTGCAAAGTTATATATAATAAGGTTACCGCACAAGGTTTTAACCTTTGTTTACGTAAATGTATCAAATCTTATTGATAAAATTTGGATTTTCCGATTAAAACACTTTACCTTTGCTGCGGATTTAAGTTATTATGTACCCCGTATGTGGGTTATAATTATAGGTAGAAAGATTTTATATTTAGTATTAACAATTAAAGCTTTTAAGATGAAAAAGATTTTGATGTCACTTGCTGTAGCCTTTGTTGCTATAGCTGCTAACGCTCAGGTTTATGTTGGTGGTGGTGTAGGTATTGGTTCTTCAAAGGAAGGTTCTCATGATGCAGTAACTACTTACAAGGTATTGCCTGAAATCGGTTACAATGTTAACAAAGATGTTGCTATCGGTACTGTAATTGGTTGGGGTAAGGGTGCTCCTACAGAGATTGAGCAGGATAACCTACGTAACTATATCACCGTACAGCCTTACGTTCGTTACACATTTGCACACACTAAGTACGTTAACGCTTTCGTTGATGGTAGTTTGGGCTATACACACTATCATGGCAAGACTAACGCATGGTCAGCAGGTTTGAAGCCAGGTATCGCTGTAAACCTCAACAAGAAGGTTAGCTTCGTAGCTCACGTAGGTTTCGCTGGTTGGCAGTCAGTTAAGGTAAAGGGCTTACCTAAGGACAGCCACGCATGGGGTGCAAACCTTGATGGTAATAATATTACTTTCGGTGCTTATTACAACTTCTAAGGAATCGTCCTTAGATAGAAGATAAAGAGAGGGATATATCATTTAAAGTGATATATCCCTCTTCTTTTTGGCGTTCATTCTGTGTTTTAAAAGACATAAAGAACAGTAACATTTTTCAATGTTCAAAGGTCGAAACTCAAGGCTCAAAGGTCAATGCTGGAATTATATACGGTTAGCCGAAATTTTTTATTTGATATAAATTTATTTCTAACCGCTTCCCCGTAAATTTCTAACAGTATATAAATTTATGGGGAACAGTATATAAATTTTCTTCTAACACGTTCCCCGTAAATTGCAAACACGTTGGAAATTTACGGGGAACAGCATATAATTTTTCTTCCAACAGCATACGAGTTTCTTTCTAACTTTTAAGTCGGAACTGTTAACATCAACGAAATGTACTTTCGTGGGGCACGGGTGTCGGACTCGTGCCCCACGGATCCGACACTCGTAGTCTACAAGTCCGACACCCGTGCTTTACGAATTTGGCACCATAATAAGAGGCATAAAAAATAGTTCGCGAACAAAACAAAAATTGTTCGCGAACTCTTTCCGAATTGTTCGCGAACAAAATCAAAATTGTTCGCGAACTCTTTTTAGATTCTTCGCGAACAATTTTCTGCGTTTCTTATCAGTCGTTTAAATGCTTCTTAATTCCCCTTTGATTCCTCCGAATCAGATTCCGAAAAATCAGAAGCAGATTCATCTTCTTCGTCAAAGAAATAATTAGCCTTTGCCTGTCCACCACCGCCGGGGCCAGGACCAGGTCCAATAGGGATGGAAAGACAAATAAATTTCTCAACATTCATTTGCACAGCGGTGCATTGTGGGGCGTTATAGGTTTTCTTTTTCATTGTTTGTAACTCCATTTGATTAAATCTTATAAAATTTCTTTCCGTTCACGATGTAAATCTGACCGCTTTCGAGCGCATTATAATCGTTACCCATCAACTTACCGTCAACAGAATAGAAAGGATATTTTCCGCTCTTGATGTCCTCATTTGTTTTGTTTTCGAGTGATTTAATACCGGTTGTATTGTTATCTTCTTCGTCAAGCACCATTAAGAAACTCTTTGCTGGCACGGCACCTGTCGGACTACTGATAAAGCAACGGAAAGGAGCAATATAGTCGTTCGTTACGCCATTCTGCACTGCCCACCATTTGTTACCGTTCAAGTAATAAGCCTTCTTAGCATACGCCTTGTCGTTCTTTATGCGCAAAGTCGTACCGTAGAACTTCCAATCGCTATCATCGCTCGCTTGAATGGCTGATGTCTCAATGTTAGGCGTTGCAGGAACCGTCACGTTGTGCATTGTTGGCAATGTATGGCTTGCACCGTCGGTTATCTGCACCAAATAAGGCTTATAGGCTTCCAATCGTGTGCCGGCTGGAACAGGAGAAAAGCAGAAAGCCTTGTCGCCGTTCTCATCTAGTCCCTTTCTTGTCAATGTGTAGGCGCGCATGCCATTTGGGAGGTCGGTTGGGTAAGGCAAGTAAAGGGTGCTAACCGCTTTGCCGGCAACGTTGGAGAATACACGCTCGTATTTCGCTTGTGTAGCGGTGAACGTGCGTGGGCTCTCAAAGTCTTCTTCATCATCGATATGTAATGATGCACATACACCATCACGCACAACATTATCAGAACCTGTAAAGTTCGACTTCATGCGCTGATTGTAGAATTGGAAGTTCGTTGTAGCTTTAGTAAACAGAAGGGCATTATCGTGCGTAACAAAGAAAGCTTGATATTGCCCCGGATCACCTGTAATATTATCCAAAGGACATTCCGAGAAGTCATAATAAAGAACATTACCTATAGCTGTTTCATCTTTCGCAAAATCTGCAGGTGGCCAGCCTCCTAATCCTAAATGTTGAAAACCAGTAATATGATTTCCAGGTTCAGCAACTATTCTTCGTATGCAGGAATGAAAGAATATCATCTGTGAACCTTCTAATGAAGCAGGAAGTACAAGTTTTTCAATCTCAAAGTAAGGATTGGTCATAAATAAACCTGACACAGATTTTACGGGATAAACATTTGTGCCATTACTGACTGTTGATGGCAAATGAAGGATATCCCCAGTATATTTACGATAATTCTGTGTCCCTCCGAATGAATTGACAGCTGCTCTGTCTACCCACATTGGTCCTGTAGGACCACCAGTTGTTGCCATATCAGAAATTAGACTCGCAGCATCACCAGCTGCATTCAGTTGATAAGTCCATATTGTTCCTTCTGAATCAGTATAGTGATATTTCGTTTGAGCAAAAAGGCTTCCTGGCAACAATCCTAAAAGAAGCAATAAAAGTGTGTAAATCTTTGTTTTCATTTTGTTTGTTTTGAATTAAACTTGTTATTTTGTTTGTTATTTCTTGAATAATAGTCGTTCTTATTTTGCTCTTTTTCCTCTTGATAATAGACACGAAAAAACAAACAAAGGAAACTCCTAAAAGTCCTTTGTTTACTAGCTTTATGGCACGCTTCGCGCGCGCGTATGCGAGAAGAAAAAAATGTGTAATTTACGCCTGCTCTACTAGAGAGAGAGAGAGTATACAATTATTTGGAACTACCAAATAATTTGCTGTCTTTTTCTCGATTATTTTTCTCTCCGTATTCAATGATTCAAACGCAGATACACAATAAGCAACACCTTTATTATATAAGGCGTTGTTCGTT
>ERZ651108.1419-NODE-1419-length-10501-cov-8.928585_pt1 | contig 10501 bp, 4 predicted proteins | sample MGYA00512173_ERZ651108 | MGnify/ENA metagenome assembly ERZ651108 | reverse complement strand
TCAAGAAAATAGAGGAGAAAAAGGAGGAGGAAAATAAACCTACTTTTGATGTATCCAAAAAGAAAGACAACCCACAGGTAAATCCTAGTCAATTAAATCAAAGTCATAGAAGAGAGGACTTACAAAGAGCAAATCATTCACAAAAATCTGATTCAACTAAGGATGTTACAATTACAGTTCTTGATAAACACTTTGAAAATAAGAAGGAAGTCTATCTTAATGAACAAGCGAACATAGCTAATAAACATACTAACATTGATAGTAAGTCGGATACTAACCATTCTGACAGGTTGCCAAAAACCGGAACAGTTAGAGCAGTTCTTACACCATTTATTGCTGGAATATTGTTTATAGTAGGAGCACTTCTTGGATTGAAGAAAAAAGATCAAGATTAAGATAAAATCTATAGAAAAGATGTTTATGTGTTGAGATTAGATACTGTGATGGTTAAACAGTTTGCTGACAATTACTATTTAATACTTAATTCTTAAGATTACGTTGATAATTATACTCTTTTAGAATGTATTAATGGACTTCATTTAGATAACAAAAAATCTTCTTATTACAGATAGGAAGATTTTTTGGATTTTACCAATTTCACAAAATACGGTATCGAACTATATATTAAAAATTGTGCTTTTACAATTGTAGTAAAAACTCAAGATTTATTTGATGAAGTACAGTCTAATTTTCTCAAATTGAATCCTAACAAGCGTGAGATAATTTCTAGATTTAATCACTTTGGGGTTATTTATTTTAAGTATAGTCTATATGCAATATGATAAGTAAATACGCCTATTATAATTTTTATAAATATAAGTGAATAATACGAAAGAATAGCTACCCTTAATTATCATAGTTAGACTATAAAAATATATAAAATTCTTAAGAATTATGGTATAATTTATGTTAATAAACTCGATATAGAGTTTAATGTATGATTCTATTGATGCCAATATTTAAGGGTTAGTTGATTGGTTTTCTTTTGAAAATCCATCCATTCATGGATACTGACAAATCTTGCGAATTTGTTTAAGATATAGGTGAAATATAGTGAAAAATGGGAGGAATACTATGACTAAGAAACATTTTGAAGAGAAAAATGGTCCGAAATCAACTGTCTCGAAGGGAGTGAAAGGCTCTTCTCCATCTAAGATTAGAGGTAAGTTTTTTAAAATAAAAGTCTATATTGGCATTGCCATTAGTCTCTTGGTTGTTGCAATCCTAGCAAGCCTCTTCTTATTCTCACCTAACGCAAAGAAAGAGTCAAATGAAGCCATTTCTTCAGTTGCTAAAAAAGAGAACACAAGTAAAGAAGCGATAGATACTTCGAAAGCGTCTGAGAATGAGAAGAAGAAAGAAGAGGAGATTCAAAAACTCAAGGAACAGCTAACCAGTTTAGATAGCAAGGTCTCTGAGTCAGAGAAGGTAGTTAGCAAGCTAAAAGAAGAAACTGCAGTTCCGAAACTGGATATTGAAGCATTAAGAAATAATGATTTATCTAGTTTGAAAGGCACATGGCGTACACCGTCGGGCAATGAATATGTCATTAATGAGTCTGGTGAAATTTATATAACTAGCTTTAGAGATGGTCAAAAATTTGAATATACTGTTGAATTGGACAATAGTTACTCTCATCTGAAAAATCGAAGTTCAGATTCCAACTTTAAAGAAGTTGAAAGTCTAAGTGCACACACTAAAGGTTCTGTCGCAGGAGGATTTGTGGTAGTTGCCGTACCAAGTGGAGTTGTCATGCAACCTGGTGATGATGGAAAACTGACAGATAAAAGCAATCATGACGAGGAGAGACTGTTTGCAGGACAGCAGTATGAAGCGATGTTGTCGAGACCAGAAGGTGTTTATTATCGTGTAAAACCAGATACTAGTAAACTTGAGGAAGAAGAGAAACATTTAGCTCAACTACAGGCTGAACGAGAAGCCATCAAAACTTCTCTAGAATCTAAGGAAAAGAAAAATACGAACTAGAAAAAACTAGTTTAGAATCTAACTTTCGATTGTTTTAGTTCAGAAATACTGTTGCAATCGCTAGAATGAAGAAGCTCATTAGGGCTTCTTTTCTTTTATCTTAACACTTCAACCACTTAGACTGATATATAGACCAGATAGGCAAAAGAACTTGTTCTTGAAACTGACCTCTGCTATAATGATTTTTGTAAGGGACATGAGGTATCAATATCAGATAACTCAAGTTCCTAAAAAAGAAATTGGAGATAAAGAAATGAAAAAATTATTGGGGCTTGTATTTTTACTAGCAGCAGCGACAGTATTGTATTTTGGTTCTGTTGGCTGGCCAACTTTGGACATTAACCTCTGGTCACTCATTCCGGTAGGCTTGTTCCTCTTTTTCACACTAGAGAATCTTTTGAAAAAGGACTACAAGGCTAGTTTGATGTGTTTGATTATTGCCTTTATCATTGCGAATGCAATTTTGGACCTTTTACCAATTTCAAGTAGCTTGGTAATTGGAGCGGGAGTGCTGGCTTGCATTGGTATTGGATTTATCTTTCCTGATAAAGAAGGAAAATAAGATTTTTCAAATAGCGATGTGAAATGATAAATCTGGATATTAACGTCTAGGAATAGGATAAATTTAACCAATATTAATAAATCAAACTAAGAATTAAGAGTTAACGAAATCAGAAAAAAACTGAAATATTCGTTTGCTCTTTTTGTATGTTTAAATCTTTAAGAAAGATTTTTTCTGTTTGGGATAATAAAAAACTATTCCGTCTTAAAATTTTAAAGAAAGTCGGAAATCATTTTTATTATAATAAATTCTACTTCAATACTTTTTAAAAACTCTCCAATTTTTATAAAAACCAATCCAAAACATTGTTTTTATCTGTATTCGATTGACAAATTTTTTATTGGTTATAAAATCGTATTATAAGATAAATATAATAAGTAGCTTGCTATCAGACAAAATGAAAGCGGTTACCAATAGGAGGATTACATGCAAAAAGGTAATTGGAACAAAAAGAGAGTCTATAGTATTCGAAAATTTTCAGTCGGTGCTTGCTCTGTGCTTATTGGAACATGTGCTCTATTATTGGGGGCGAGCCTTAGTCAGGCTTCTTCGGTATATGCCAACGAAAATACTGAAGAGATTGTGTCAACAAATAGGATTGAGCACCAACCTGAAAACAAGGTAGTTACTGATTTTTCAAGTGAACATAAAGCTGAAGGAGTTATGACTGAAAAAGCCAGTGAGCAACCTGTTAAAGCTGAAAATGTATCTCTAATGGAAAATGCGGATGGTAGTGATACTACAGTTAAACCTCAAGCAGAGCAACCTTTAGTTTCAGCGGCTAATAATCAAGTAGTTCCCTCAGAAGAAGGTAAGGCTGAAGTCGAAAACAAAACAGAAGAAGCGAACAAGCCTGAGGATAGCAAGAAGCTTGAAGAAACAAATAAGACTGAGGTAACGGATAAATCTGAAGATAAAAATAAATCTGAGGATAAGAAGAAATTTGAAGAAACAAATAAAGCAGAATCACAAGATCGTTCTGTTTCAAAAGATAAGCAAGAATTCAAATCTGCTACGAATGAAGTAGTTGATAAGTTAATTGAAGATAGAAACATTTCCTTCAACCAGAATTGGCACTTTAAACTAAATGCCAATGCAAAGGAAGCTGTTAAACCAGACGCAGATATTACTTCATGGAAAAAAATGGATCTTCCTCATGACTGGAGTATTCATTTTGATTTTGACCATGATTCTCCAGCTCAAAACGAGGGTGGTCAACTGAATGGTGGAGATGGCTGGTATCGGAAAACCTTTAAGTTAGACGAAAAGGACTTAAATAAAGATGTTCGTGTAACCTTTGATGGAGTTTACATGGATTCACAAGTATTCGTCAATGGTCAACTAGTTGGTCACTATCCAAACGGTTACAATCAATTTTCATATGACATTAGTAACTATCTCCATAAAGATGGGCGAGAAAATGTTATTTCTGTTCATGCAGTTAATAAGCAACCAAGTAGTAGATGGTATTCAGGAAGTGGTATCTATCGAGACGTATCATTACAAGTAACAGACAAGATTCATGTTGAAAAAAATGGGACAACTATTTTAACTCCAAAACTAGAAAGTCAACAAGGAGGAAAAGTTGAAACCCAAGTAAGCAGTAAAATTGTTAATACAGACAATAAAGACCATGAAATTGTAGCAGAGTATCAAATTTTTGAACGAGGTGGGAAGGCAGTTACAGAACTTGTTCGAACTGAGAGTAAAACTCTAAAAGCAAAACAAACCCTTCATTTGGATTCAGCATTAGAAGTTGAAAAACCAAAATTGTGGACAGTGTCATCTGATAAACCTGCTTTATATGAGATGGTAACTCGTGTTTATAAAGATGGTCAGCTTGTAGATGCTAAAAAAGATTTATTTGGTTATCGCTACTATAACTGGACTCCAGACCAAGGATTCTCTTTGAACGGTGAACACATCAAGTTCCATGGAGTTTCCTTGCACCATGATCACGGAGCGTTAGGAGCAGAAGAAAACTATAAGGCAGAATACCGTCGTCTGAAACAGATGAAGGAAATGGGAGTGAATTCGATTCGTACGACTCACAATCCAGCAAGTCCTCAGACCTTGCAAATTGCAGCCGAGCTTGGTTTGCTAGTTCAGGAAGAAGCCTTTGACACTTGGTATGGCGGTAAGAAACCATACGACTATGGTCGTTTCTTTGAAAAAGATGCTACCCATCCAGAGGCAAGAAAAGGTGAAAAATGGTCTGATTACGATCTTCGAACAATGGTAGAAAGAGATAAAAACAATCCTGCTGTTGTCATGTGGTCTATTGGTAACGAAATCGGTGAAGCAGATGGGAAAGCCCATTCACTAGCAACTGTCAAACGTTTGGTGAAAGTGGTGAAATCTGTTGATAAGACACGCTATGTAACCATGGGAGCTGATAAATTCCGTTTCGGAGATGGAACTGGGGACCATGAAAAGATTGCAGATGAACTGGATGCAGTTGGATTGAATTACTCTGAAGAAAATTATCAAACTCTTCATGCGAAACATCCGAAATGGCTCATTTATGGTTCAGAAACATCTTCAGCAACTCGTACAAGAGGAAGTTATTTCCATCCAGAGAGTGAGTGGGTAGGAAGTAACCAATATTGGCGTAATTACGAACAATCCGATTATGGTAATGATCGTGTTGGTTGGGGTAAAACTGCTACAGCATCATGGACCTTCGATAGAGATCATCCAGGCTATGCTGGACAATTCATTTGGACCGGTACGGATTATATTGGTGAACCAACACCATGGCACAATCAAAATAGTACACCAGTAAAAAGTTCCTACTTTGGTATTGTTGATACCGCAGGTATTCCAAAAAATGACTATTATCTCTACCAAAGTCAGTGGGTTTCTGCCAAGAAAAAACCAATGGTTCATTTACTTCCTCACTGGAACTGGGAAAAGACTGAATTGGCCGACAATGTTGCAGATGCTGAAAATCGAATCCCAGTTAGAGCTTATTCCAATGCTGCTAGTGTTGAGTTGTTCTTAAATAATGAGTCACTAGGTCTTAAAAAATTCAACAAAAAACAAACAAGTGACGGTCGTACATATCAAGAAGGTGAAAATCCTCAAGAGCTATACTTGGAGTGGAAAGTCGCTTATAAACCAGGAACTTTGGAAGCGGTAGCTCGAGATGAGTCTGGCAAGGAAATTGCTCGTGATAAGATTGTAACTGCTGGTGAACCTGCAGGTGTCCGTTTGGTTAAGGAAGAAAATGCAATCGCTGCAGATGGAAAAGATTTGACTTATATCTATTACGAAATTGTAGATAGCAAGGGTAATGTTGTGCCAACTGCTAACAATCTAGTTCACTTCCAACTTCATGGACAAGGTCAACTGGTTGGTGTGGATAATGGTGAGCAAGCTAGTCGTGAACGTTATAAAGAACAAGCAGATGGTTCTTGGATTCGTAGAGCCTTTAATGGTAAAGGGGTAGCGATTGTTAAATCGACTGATCAAGCAGGTAAATTTACCCTTACAGCATATTCAGGCTTGTTGAAATCAGATCAAGTTACAGTTTTTACAGGTAAGTCAGACCAGTCAGAAAAAACTGTTTTAGGAACAGAAATACCAAAAGTTCGGACAGTTTTAGGTCAAAAACTTAAAATGCCTCAGACAGTGCCATTTGTCTATAGTGATGGTAGTCGTGAAAAACGTCCTGTAACCTGGTCTAAAGCAGATGTCAGTCAAGCTGGAATTGTAACTATAAAAGGTGTGTCTGATGGGCGTGAAGTTGAGGCTCGTGTTGAAGTTCTTACAATTGCAAATGAACTTCCAGCTGTTAAACGCATGGCACCTGGAACAGACTTGAGCTCTGTGGATAAACTTGTTTCACTTGTTTCATCAGATGGTCGTATTCACAATTACGAAGTTGAAAATTGGGAAATTTCACCAGAAGATCAAGAGAAGTTGTCTACTCCAGGGGCACATATCCAGATGACTAGCCAATTGGGAGATAGAACTATCCACGCTACTTTGATAGTTGATGATGGTAAGGAATTGGCTCAAGTTACACCAACTATAGCAGTAGGTGGTGAAAGCGTTACGGAACTTTCAAATGAACATCCTGTCCATTATCATAAACTTTCTTATGGTGCAAAAATTCCAGAAGTCAGTGCTAGTGCTGAAAATGCTGATGTGAAGGTCGTTCAGGCAAATGAGTCAAATGGAATGCGTGCTAGTATCTATGTTCAACCTAAAGATGGTGGACAATTACAAACTTATGCGGTTCAGTTCCTTGTTGATTCTCCACAAATTGAAAGCTTGAGTCTCAGAGTGGATCAAGCTGCTAGTCTCAAAGAAGATCAAACTGTTAAAATGACAGTTTTAGCCCGTTATCAGGATGGAACTGAAGCTGTTTTACCAACCGATAAGGTGACTTTCTCAAGCCAAGGCGAGGGAGGAGTCTCTGTTAATAAGGGAATGCTAGAGTTGCATAAACCAGGTAGCCTCACTTTACAAGCTCAATATGAAGGTGCAAAGGGAGAACTTCCTCTAACGATTGCAGCAAATACTGAAGAGAAAGTCGTCCAGGCTATTCGTCCAGTTAACCTTGTGACAGATTTGCACCAAACACCAAATCTTCCATCGACAGTAACAGTTGAGTACGATAAAGGATTTCCAAAAGTTCATAAGGTGGTTTGGGATACGATTCCATCTGAAAAATTAAATCACTATCATACTTTCGAAGTTCTTGGTAAGGTTGAAGGATTGAATCAAGAAGCGCGTGCGACAGTATCAGTAGAAGGAATTGTATCAGTTGAAGATGTGAGCATTACAACACCAATTGCTGAAGCACCAAGCTTGCCAGAGAGTGTCCGTACTTATTATTCAAATGGCCAAGTATCTTCAGCTAAGGTGGCTTGGGATACTATTGATGCAAGCCAGTATGCAAAAGAAGGAATCTTTACTGTAACAGGCCATGTGGAGGGAACGCAGCTGACAACGAAATTACATGTTCGTGTATCCAATCAAACAGAAATTGGCAATAATATTTCAGATCAATGGACAGGTTCAGAATTACCACTTGCCTTTGCATCAGATTCTCATTCTTATGACCCAGTATCTAATGTAAATGATAAAGTGATTTCTTACGGTGATCAGCCTGCAAATCGTTGGTCAAACTGGAAACGTTCTGAAGAAGCTTCAGTAGGGGTACTCTTTGGAGATTCAGGTATTTTGACAAAACGTTCGGTTGATAACTTGAATGTAGCCTTTTATGAAGATAGTGGTGTAGGTGCTCCAAAATCTTACGTCATTGAGTATTATGTTGGTGAAAAAGCTCCAACTGCACCGAAGAATCCTGGTTATGTAGAGGGTGAAAACCACGTATTTAATGACAGTAAAAATTGGAAACCAGTCACAAATCTTAAGGCTCCAGATCAGTTAAAAGCAGGAGAAATGAATCATTTCAGTTTTGACAAGGTAGATACCTACGCGGTACGTATTCGCATGACCAGAGCTGATGATAAACTTGGAACATCCATTACAGAATTACAAGTTTTCTCTAAAAAGGTAGCACCAGCTAAAGAGGCAACTACTAAGATTAAGGTGGCTGGAAAAGATCTTCCTCACTTTAATCCAGACTTAACAGATTACTATTTAGACTATAGTGATGGAAAAATTCCAGAAGTAACAGCTAGTATCACAAATAATGGCCTTGCTACAGTGGTTCCTAGCGTGAAAGAGGGCGATCCTGTCCGTGTTATTGTGAAAGCAGAAAATGGCGATATTCTTGGAGAATACAACCTTCACTTTACAAAAGATAAAGACTTGTTGGCTCGTAAACCAATTGCTGCTGCTAAACAGTCTCAATTGTTGCAACTGGGTCAACCTTTGGAATTGCCAAATAAGGTTCCTGTTTATTTCGCAGGTAAGAGCGGTTATGACGTAAAAGATTTGGCAGTTGAATGGGAAACAGTTCCTGCTTCTACCCTAAGCAAGGCTGGAGAATATACAATTAAAGGCCATGTAGTTGGTAGTGAAGTCCCAGTAGAATTATCTGTTCGAGTAACGGACAAGGTCGGTAGATCACTTTCTGATAATCCAGATTATCTTGCTACTCATAGTCAGGCTTTTGCTTCAGCTACTAATGATTTGGATGATAATTCGAACGACCGTGTAGACTATTTAAATGATAATGACCGAAATCAAGACAACCGTTGGACAAACTGGTCCGCTACTCCATCTGCTAATCCAGAAGTATCAGTTGGTGTTATCTTTAAAAAGAATGGTAAAATTGTGGATAGAAAGGTTTCACAAGCTAAACTAAACTTCTTTGCAGATAGTGGAACAGATGCCCCAGCTAAACTCGTATTGGAACGATACATCGGTCCTGACTTTGATGTTCCGGTTTACTATTCAAACTACAGCTACGAATCAAATCATCCATTTAATAACCCTGATAATTGGGAACTTGTTCCTTATTACGCAGACAAAGAAATTCAAGCTGGAAATGAGATCAATGTGACCTTTAAAGCTGTGACTACCAAAGCTATGAGATGGCGTATGGACAGAAAAGCAGATAAAAATGGGGTTGCACTAACTGAATTAAGTTTCCGAGCACCAAGTGAGCTTGCAAAAGAGAGCACAGAGGGAAGAATTTTAGTAGATGGTAAAGAGCTTCCTGACTTCTCTGAAAATCGTTTGGACTATGAATTGATTTATAAAGGGGAACGTCCAAAAATCACTGTAGAAGGGAAAGATCAAGTCACATCTACAATTGTGGATAGTGGAAATGAAAATCTTCCTGTATTAGTCCGTCTGGTATCAGAGAGTGGTAAGAATGTCAAAGAATACCGGATTAAATTGACTAAGGAAAAAGTGATAGACGCAAAACTTGTAGCTCCTGCTCAATATGACTTGCCTAGTCTTGAAGTGGTAGACAAAGAATTGAACTTCCAAACTCTTGAACAAAAAGACGATACTCTGTTTGAGGGAGAAGTTCGCCTGTTGCAAGAAGGTAAAGTTGGTAAGGAACGTATCTATACAGAAGTAACGACTGATGGCAAGAATAAAGAAAAATCACGTGAGATTCTGGAAGAACCTGTAAATAGAATTCTGTTGGTAGGTACTAAGAAGAAAACAAGTAACATTGAGACGCCGGCGGGTGGACATCAAGACAATGGTAGCAGTCAACCTACGGAACAAAAACCAGGAGCAAATCCGAATCCAAATATTGTCATTCCAAATCCATCAAATAATGGTGTGACAAGTAACAGTTCAGATTTTAAAAATCATCTATCAGTTGCTCCGAACATTGTGATACAAGCTCCTACTCAGGAAAGCAAAAAACCTGGATGGAACAAGGAAGATGGTAAATGGTATTATCGTCAACAAAATGGGGACTTGGCTAAGGGTTGGGTCAAAGATGGAGATACTTGGTATTACTTTGATCAAACAGGAAAAATGGAAACTGGCTGGATTAAAGATCAATCAGGTGCATGGTATTACTTGAATCAATCAGGTGCAATGTCATCTAATGAGTGGATTTTGGATCAAGATGGTAAGTGGTACTATGTTGATGCATCAGGTTCGATGAAGACAAGTCAATGGTTCCAAGTTGGAGACAAATGGTATTATGTTGATGCAAATGGATCCCTTGCTGTCAATACAGTAACTCCGGATGGTTATCAAGTAAATGAAAACGGTGAGTGGATCGGATAAGATTGATTTGAGGAATGTAACTTTTTCATAAGATTTATTCTGTGCAGTGTTCCCAAGCGAGACAAGTGAAGTCTCGCTTGGAAACGCTCTGCTCAAACGATTTTTAAACAAGAAAAAAGGATTTACCCAAGTCAAAAGGGTTAAATCCTTTATTTTTTATGTCTCATATAAGATTCAGCTAGAGGGCCATCAATTCAACAATCATCTCGATATACATGACAAGGGTTAATAAGAATCCTGCACGCCAGAAGAATTTGATGAATTTAGGATAGT
>ERZ651108.1416-NODE-1416-length-10515-cov-7.492543_pt1 | contig 10515 bp, 14 predicted proteins | sample MGYA00512173_ERZ651108 | MGnify/ENA metagenome assembly ERZ651108 | reverse complement strand
AATAACATGATTATGTCTCAAATCCTTATGGAAGCTATGATGGATGGAGAGATGAAAGCAAAGGAGATGGCAAGCGTTGCAAAATCTATAGCAACATTGCAAAGTGCACAGGTGAATAATGAAAGACTTAAGATAAAGGCAAGAGAGAATGCCGGGGATATTCATACAGCTATGAATGTGCTTAAGGAGAAGATATTCAAAGAAATTGCTGCATCACATCCGGATGTTGCCGACATATTAACAAAACTTGCAAGTGAAACAGAAGAAGAGATGACAAGAAACGGAAGTTAAAGGGCAGGCAAGGCTGTACAGTCTATTGTCACGCCTTTTTTTAATCCGACAAAAATAGGAAGTAGAGAGGTAGATATGAAGAGTTGGAAAGAAAAGGCGGAAGAAATGTTTTTTAATGACGGACTTGAAATCAATGAGATAGCTATATTACTTGAGAAAAGCAGAAGAAGTATACAAGGCTATTTATCTACATGCGAATCCTATGAACATGAAAAAGAAAAAAGGAAGATAGCAGGAAGAGCGAAAAGAAAAGAGTATAAAAGGCAGTGGGACAGGGATAACAGGAGCAAAAGTGACACAGTTACAGCTGAGAGCATGAGAAGGGAGCATGACATAGCGGCTATGATACTTAGTCATGAAAAGTATTGATATGAGTGAATTTTTAAATTTTGCAAAAGACTATAGAGATAGGGAAGCAGGTCTGAAAGGACTTGATAATTCTCCGGAGTCGATAAGGCGAAGAAATATAGAAAAGGGTATTAAGGACTTTAGGATCTTTTGCAATCTTAGGAATCCTGAATTTTTCAAATCCGAAAGAGAGTATCAGACACAGATATGTGAAACACTACAAGCTGCCTATGAGAAGCGTCTTAAAAGCAAAACAGGAGAGATTGCAGATATTCTTATCATTAATGAACCGCCCGGTTTCGGTAAAAGCTATACTGCAAGCACTTTTATTACTTGGGTTCTTGGGAATAACCCTAAAACACAGGTCATAGCAGTTTCTTACAATCAGACCTTATCTCTCACATTTTCAAAAAGTGTAAGGGAAGCAATTCAGGATAAGGAGATAAAAGGAGACCTTGATTATTATGCTGTAAAAAGCTTTTTTCCCAAATTAAGAATTAAATACGGTGATGGAGCTATGGAAAGGTGGTCCGTAGAAGGTTCCTATATGAGTTATCTTGCCACGAGCTTTGATGGAAGTATTACAGGTATGAGAGGGCATATCGGTATTATTGATGATCCTTTAAAAAACGCTAAAGAAGCTGTAGATGACAACAAAAAGGATGAAATATGGAACTTTTATAAGAATACTTTCCAGTCAAGAATGCTTGATGGTGCTTTAGTTATTGTAATTCAGACAAGGTGGGCAAGCGATGACTTAGCAGGAAGACTTATGGCAGAGTTCCCGGGAAGATGTTATGAGCTGAAGCTTACTGCACTTAAAGAAGATGGCAGCAGTATTTGCGAAGATTTGTACTCTACAAAGGATTTACAGATGAAGGCTGCTACACTTGATGAGGATATATGGCTTGCTAATTATATGCAAGAGCCTGTAGATAAAAAGGGTAGCTTATATGGAATATTTAAAACATATGATGCAATAGATACAGATAAGGCGGAGCGAATGATTGCTTATGTAGATACCGCAGATACAGGTGCTGATTATCTTTGTATGATAGCTGCTGCAGTGATTGGAAGATATGGATATGTGCTTGATGTTTACTATACAGATGAAGCTATGGAAGTTACTGAAAAGGAAACGGCAAGGAGGCTGTCTTTTTATGGTGTGAGAGATTGCATTATTGAGAGTAATAATGGCGGAAGAGGTTTTGCAAGGAATGTAATAAGGTTTTTACAAGGTTTAAAAGCCTTCAAATGTATGGTTACATGGTTCTCACAAAGTAAAAATAAGAAGACAAGAATACTTGCCAATGCAAGTAATGTTATGGATCAGGTTATAATGCCGGAGGATTGGGAAACAAAGTATCCCGAATTTTCAAGGCATGTAAAGAAGTATCAAAGAAAGGGCAAAAATGAACATGATGATGCTGAAGATACACTGACAGGTCTTGTGGAGTTTATAAATGGTGATGTTAAGGGCAAGAAGAAAGCTAGACTTGGTTATAAGTCAAGGCTTGGAATGTAGGTATATATGTTTTATTTTGACATGAATGAAGTTATAGACGAAGACTTTATAACGAAGATTGTTAATAAGTTCAAGATGGGAGCAGTGGAACATTATAGGATGCTTGAGCGTTATTATGATGTAAAGAATGATGCCATTGCACTTAGAAATATGAAGGCGGGAAAGCCTAATAATAAGATATTTCATGGATTTGCAAGGTATATAACAAATATGGCTACATCTTACTTTGCAGGTAAACCCATAGAGTATCTTATAGATGATGAAGAATACAAAAAGGAATTACTTACATATCTTGATGACAACTATAATTTTGACTATGAAATCTCTAAAGAAGCGAGTAAAAAAGGAATAGCATATGAGCTGCTATATGTTACAGAAAATAGTGAGTTAAGAAGCAGACAGTATAGTGCGGAGGATATAATTCCAATATACTCATCATATCCGGATGAGTTTTTGAATGGTTTTATAAAGTTATCTTCAGTATATGACTTGGATGGACATCTAAAAGAAGAGAGAGCTGTTGCTTATGATAAGTCGGATATGTATGAGTTTAGAAGAGGTACAAGTAGTGGAAGATTTGAATTAGTGGATGTAAACAGGCACTATTTAAGCGATGTACCTCTGATTGTGTATTGGAATACTCAAGAAATGAGTTCCGATTATGAAAGCGTTATAACGTTGATAGATGCGTATGACAGGGCGGAAAGCAATACTGCTAATGACATGGATTATTTTACAGATGCATATCTTGTAATAAAGGGAGCTGAAGGAGGGCTGGTAGATGAGAGTGGAGAGGATATCAGTCTAAGCGACAGTGAAAAAAGCTTGAGAGATAGAAGGGTAATGTATCTGGATGAGAGTGGTGATGCAAAGTTTTTAATAAAAGGCAGCGATGATGAATCAAGTGAGAACTTTAAAAATAGGTTATTTAAAGATATTTTCTTCACATCTCAGGTTCCGGCAATGACAGACGAGAATTTTGCAGGAGATTTATCAGGAATTGCTTTAAGATATAAACTTATTGGTCTTGAGCAGCTTGCCATCATGAAGGAAAACAGAATGCGGCTTGCAAAGAAAAAGAAGATAAGTATGATTACAGATTGGATCAACTGGAAAAAGTCTAAAAGATACGATGCATCAAGTGTAAAACAGAAGTATACAAGGAACTTTACTGAGAATATATCTGAAATTATTGACAATGTTACTAAGCTTAACGGCATTGTAAGTAAGAGAACACAGCTTGATATGTTGCCACAGGATATAATACATGATACTGATAAGGAACTTGAAATTATAGAGGAAGAGCTTAAGGAAAGCGAAGGGCTGTTTATGGAGCCGGTAAGTTAAGTATATGAAAGGTGCGGATTACTGGGAACAAAGAGCCATTAAGGATAAGAAATTTGCAACAAATAAGACAGAGGAGTATATAAATTCAAGGCTTACTAAAGCTTATAGTAAGGTTTCAAAGGAGCTTGAAGAAGAAATAAGTGAGCTTTATAAGAAACTGGATAAGAGTAGAGCTTTATTATCACAGAGTAAAGAAAAGCTTTTAACCAGTTCAGAAGCAAGTGAGATAAAAGAGCTTCTTAAATTACTTGAAAAAGAGAAGGTTAAGCTTTTGGAGGCGGCCGAACTACCTGAAGAGATAGTAAAAAATATAGAGGAGAATATCAAGCTTATTGAGGAAAGTTTAAAGATTAAATCAACTAATGGTTATATAACTCATTTAGAGCTTATGAATGAAAGGATAAATTCTTTAGCACTTTCGGTAGCAAATGAAAATCAGATAAATATGTATGGCTTCCTATCAAGTCAATACAAGGATAACTATTTTAGAGGTGTATTCAGAGTTCAGCAAGGAATAGGGTTTGGAAAGGACTTTATTTCTCCAAACCCTAAAGTAGTTCAAGGAATCATAATGAAGAAATTTGCAGGAAGCAGCTTTTCAAAACGTATTTGGAAGGATGCAAATAAGCTTGCGACAACTTTAAAGGATACATTAACCAATGGCCTTATAAGAGGTGAATCTATAGATCAGATGACAAAGAGGCTACTTACAAGGATTGATGCTTCAAAAAGTCATGCAAGGACTCTAATTAGAACAGAATCCGCAAGGATATATGAAGAGGCTACAAAGGAATCTTATAAAGAGTGCGGTATAGAAAAGTATATATTTCTTGCTACACTTGATAGAAAGACATCTTTGATATGTCAGGAACTTGATATGAAAAGTTTTCCTCTTGATAAAGCTAAAGCCGGGGAAAACTATCCACCTATGCATCCTAATTGTCGGAGTACTACAATGGCTGATACTAAGCCATTGAAGAGATTAGCGAGAGGATCTGACGGTAAAAATTATACAGTAGATGGAAATCTTAGTTATAAAGAGTGGTATGAAGGACTTTCAAGTGATGAACAAGGAAGGATGAAGCTTGAGAACAAGAAAGATGCGAATAAGAAGAAGGATAAGGAAGAGTATAACTTATACAAAAAACTCTTAGGAAAATCTATGCCGTCACTTGCTGATTACAAAGAGTCTAAGTATAATGGAGATGATAAATATCTTGATATTAAAAAGAGAGTAGCTGACATAAAAAATGCTCCTATTAAAATTTCTGATAAGCAATTTGGGAAAAAGATAGGAAAGCATGGAGGGTATGACTATGGATTTGATATTAGGACTAAAGAAGGAAGAGAACAATATAGAACTTTGATTGAAGACGTTAGATATAACTTTGATGAGAGGGCTGTAGGTGATTGGAGAAGTCAAACAGAGCCGGTTATATTTTATATAAAAGGCGAGAACTTGGTTGTAACACAGCTTGACGGAGAGTTCATATCATTATTTGATGGAGGTAAGAAAAATGAGAGGGCTAAGAACGCAAGAAGGTTCTGATTTTGAGAAATTTTTTAAAATTGTACAAGAAGAAGCAAAAAGATTAGGTGGAGTTTTCTTTTCCGAGACAGGAGAGGGAAGAGATTTAGACCTTGAGGGTATATCAGTTTGTGATTTGGCAGGGTGGTTAGTTCCATTTGATCAGGCTGATGAGTTTGAAAAATTATACTTGGGAAGAAAAGATAAAGAAATATGGGATGATGACAGATGGGATGATATGTATATATTTGTCGACTACATACTTGATGGAGATAAGGTGAGTGTGAAGTTTGATAAATATGATTATGAAAAGATATCTTGATATCCTCATATTTTGCCCGTAAATGCAATTAGATGTTCTAGGGTAGAATTGTTCAAGTAAAAATAGTTAAACAAATTTAAACGGTGTTTAAACGTGTTTTAAATGGGGTATAGTGTGTGACACTATACTAAAACTGAGATTAGAAAAGATTGCAGCGTATGCAGTCTTTTTTATTTTATAAAAATTGGACTTTGAATGATTTTCAGGGTCTTTTTTAATTGGAGAAAGGAGCTTTATGGAGGAAGCAAAAATTAAGGGTGATGATAAGGACCTTAATAAAAAGGATATTGAAGGTGCTGATGGGAAAACGGAGGTAGATGGTAAGCCGCCTGAAGTTAGTAATGTAGAGTCTACAGATGATAAGAAAGATATTGAAGTAAAAGAGCCTATAGAGTCTAAAGAGGGTAAGGTAAGTGAAGCATCTGAGGAGGTCGGGTTGCAGGAAAAGGAAAAAGATTTAAAACCGGCTGAAGATAAAACATCTACTAAAGCATCTGAAAAGAGCCTTGAAGATAGGGAAAAGGAACTTTCAAAGCGAGAGGAAGAACTATCTAAAAGGGAGATTGAAGCAGGTGCTAAAAGCATTTTAAGAGATAAAGGGCTGTCTGAAGATGTTTTACCTTTGGTTATTAGAGGCAGCTTGGAAGATACTGAAGCAAGCATTGAATTACTTGAAAAGGTGTTGGGAGATCAGGTGGAGAAAAAGCTTGGAGAAGTAGCAAAGAGTAAAAGCCCGGAAGATAGTAAAGGTAATATTAACAAAGGTACAGGCTCTATGGCGGATATCATAGAAGCAGGATTAAGAGGTTAAGGAGATTTAAAATGGCGTTAAATATAAGTGCAGCAAGAACAATTTTTCAGGATAAGTTAGACCAGTTAATGGTTGAGGAGCTTACAAGTGGATTTATGGAAGCAAATGCAGGAGATGTTATCTATACCGGAGGAAGCGAAATAAAGATTCCTACAATTGTTATGGATGGATTAAAGGACTACTCCAGAGCTGACGGATACCCGACAGGTGGAGTGACTCTTTCATATCAGACTGTAAAGATGACAATGGATAGAGGTGAAGGGTTCATGCTTGATGCAATGGATGTTGAGGAGACCAATTTCCTTGCTTCAGCTTCAACAGTACTTGGAGAGTTTCAAAGAACAAAGGTGGTTCCTGAGGTGGATGCATATAGATATTCTAAAATTCATGGAATTGTAAAGGATAAGGCTGCATCAAATGTAAGAGCGGAGACAACAGCACTTACAGAAAAAAATATCTATAAGGCTATAGCAAATGATATAGCGAGTGTCAGAGATGAAATCGGTGAGAGCAATGAGCTTGTTGTTATTATAAACGGTATAGCAAGAGGCCTTTTAAATAACAATGAGACATTCACAAAGATGTTGACACAGGCTGACTTTGTGAAGGGAGAGATTACAACAAAGATAAGAACTATTGATGAGTGTCCTATTATTGCGGTTCCGTCATCAAGAATGTTTACAGAGTATGATTTCTTTAAGGGTTCTGAGAGTTCAGGACAAAAAGACGGATTTAAGAAAAAGTCAACAGCAAAGCAGATTAACTATATTGTTATGCCGAGAAAGGCAGCTATTGCAGTATGCAAGCAGGATGCACCAAAGATTATTACTCCGGAGCTTAATCAGAAGGCGGATGCATGGTTTATAGGGTATAGAAAGTATCATGATCTTTGGATTAAGGAGTCAAATATAGGTGCTATAAGAATTAGTACAGAGGCTTAGTATATGCTTGAGCAGATAAAGATACTGCTTGGAATTACCGATACTGAAAGCGATGCACTACTTGGCATTATGATAGATGATGCCAGGAGTGCAATTATAAGTTATCTAAACAGAAAGGATTTTCCGGATGGGCTTAATTTTGCAATCAGAGAGATGGTAGTAAAAGCATATAAAGAAAGTGTATCAGGTGGGGTAGCAAGTGTAAACAGAGGTGATACTTCTATAAGTTATACAACTATAGACAGCAGCTGTTTTGATGAAAAGCTTTTAAGGGCTTTCAGTAAGTACAAAAAGATAAGGATGGATTGATGAAAGAGGCGGAAAGATTGTCATATCTTTTTAGATATAAGGATAACAACGAGTCGGATGATGAGAATGAAAATTTAGAAAAACAAAAGGTCAATACTGATAAGAAGGAAAAGGGTAATGATAAATGAAGCCATGATTTTAGGTCGGCTTTATAAGGATAGACTAAGGTTATATAGATATAGGCTTTTTAAAACTGATTATGGAGAAAGCAAGAGTGAAAAAGAGCTTATATATGATGATGTACCATGTGGTCTTAGTCTATCAAAAAAATCTGAACCTGTTAGAACCGATATAGCTTATGAGAGTAGTGAGGATTATGTGATATTTGCAGCTCCTACTATAGATATTAGAAACAAAGATTTTATAGAAGTTAGAACAGGAGCAGGGGACATAATACGAGGTAGAGCCGGAAAGAGCTTTAAGTATCCGTCACATATAGAAGCAAGTCTGAAATTAGAGGAGGTGGTCTGATGAGAGATATGAGTGAACTGGCAGAAATGCTTGAAAGAGGATTGGAAGCTTGGCAATCAGAAATCTTTGAAAGAGAAGCATTAAAAATAGGTAGACATGCAGTTGATTCTGTAAAGGACTTGACTCCGGTTGTTACAGGGCATCTGAGAAGAAATTGGTACAATGAAGTTACCAAGGAGGGAAATGATTATATCATTTGGATAAAAAATAACGTGGTGTACGGTCCGGCAGTTAACTATGGTAGGAGAACAAAGAACGGTGGCATGACTAGAGGTCAGTATATGCTTGAGACAGGTATTGAAAATTATAAACAGTCTGCATATGAGAACGATATAAATGCTATGATTTTAGCCTTACAGGGAGCTTTTAATGCTTAGTTTAAATGATATTAAAAAGGCTTTAACAGGACTTTTAAAAGATGTTAAAAGTGGAATAAACATTTTTTGTGAAGACATAGAGCAGATTGATATGTTAGGCACAAGTGCATTTCCGCTGCTATACATTCAATTGATACAGTTATCATCTTCTATAACATTGGATGGGAAAAGTCGGAATAGGGTGATACTTGTAGATATTACGTTTATGGAAAAAAGCAAAAGCAGCAATGAAACTATGTATGATGTAGCAGAACTTATAACTACAAAAGTAGGTATAGGCTTTAAGGTAAAGGACAGATTCTTAAAGATATTTTCTGTAGGGACAAATATAGCGGATGATACTTTACATGTTACTTTCAATTTAGATTTCTATGACGACTTAATGATAAATAGTGATGAAACAGATTTGTATGAAAGTATAAGTTTGTAATTTTAGGAGGTTAAATGGGATTACCAAGTATAAATATTGAGTTTTTCAAGAAGGCAAGTTCATTTATTGCGAGAAGTGGAAGAGGAGTAGTTTTACTTTTACTTAAGGATACTACTAAGAATACTGCAATAAATGTCTATACAACACAGGAAGATGTAGTGAAAGAAGACTGGAGTGCTGAGAACTTTAGGATAATTGATTTGTGCTTTATGGGTAAGCCGAATAAGGTAATAGCAGTCAGAGCTGTTACAAAGATTTCAGGAATAGATGTGGATGAATGCAAACAACTTATTGAGAATTTGGATTTTGACTGGTTTGCAGGACCTTGTCTAAGCAAAGAGGAAGGTGCATTATTTGCAAGCTATTTTGACAGTCAGAAAAAGAAAAAGTACAAGAAGGGTAAGGCCGTACTTGTAGATCAGGCTACAGATTCACCTGCGGTAGTAAATTTTGCCACAACAAATATTTCAATAGTGTATAAAGGTGAGGTTATAAGTATAAGGTCAGAGGACTATACTGCACGAATTGCAGGGTTACTTGCAGGAGTAAGTCTTACTGAATCCTCAACATATAAGGTACTCAAGGAGGTTGTAGATATAAAGCAATCGGCAAAACCTGATGAGGACATAAATGCAGGGAAACTGATAATTATTTTTGACGGAGAAAAATTTAAGATTGCAAGAGGTGTTACATCTTTGGTTACAGTATCTGAAGAAGCACCGGAGGATTTTAAGAAGATAAAAATTGTAGAAGCTTCAGATATGGTTAGAAATGATATCAAAACTACATTTGAAGATCAGTATGTTGGAAAAAGAAACAATACATATGATAATAAGCAGATTTTTGTTGGAGCAGTTTATTCATACCTTACAGAACTTGGAGAAAAGGTAATAGATAAGGATGAGGATATGGAAGTTTCCATTGATACAGGTTGGATAAAGAAGTATCTGGAAGAAAAGAAAAAGAAGGATACATCGGAGATGAGTGAGATTGAACTTAATAAGTCAAATACAGGAAGCCATTTGGCTATAAAAGCAAAGTTTAAGTTTTTAGATGCAATGGAAGATTTAACAATGGGAATTGAAATGTAAGTATAGGAGAATATATGGATGAGAGAATAACAGGTAATAGAGTTCTTTCCGGAACAAATGCCGAAATATTTTATAACGGACTGAAGATTGCCGGGTGCACTAAGATTAGTGCGAAAATTACTGTAAACAGAGAAAATGTACAGCTTGGAAGAGATGTGGATACAAAAATAACAGGTTTAAAAGGTGAAGGAACCATTTCTATCAGTAAAATTTATTCTGCATTTGAGAGTGTGAGAAAGGAAATCTTAAAAGGAAAAGATCCAAGAGGGACAATAATGACAAGGCTTGAAGATCCTGATGCGGTAGGTGGACAGATAGAAAGGTACCAGATTGGCAATGTGGCTTTAAGCGAATTTCCTATAGAGTATGAAAAAGGAGCATTGGTAAAGGCAGAGTTCCCATTCACGTTTACACCAAGTGATATGATTTGTTTAGATGAGATAAAGGAATAATAAGGAGTAATTATGGTAGATAAAGGAAAAGTCTTAACATTCAAATCTTTTGCAGAAAAAGCTGTAAGGAAGATGGAAGAGAGAAAAAAAATTAAAGTAAAAAAATATTATATTGGTGATTTGGATGAGCATATAGAGCTTAGAGGGCTAAGTTCAGAAGAGCTTAATGATTGTCTTAATTACTCTGAAGATAATGTACTCGTGGACAAGTACACAATTTACTATGCTTCAAAAACTTTGCAGGAGCTTGCAGAGTATATGGTTAATGAAGG
>ERZ651108.1410-NODE-1410-length-10542-cov-34.826547_pt1 | contig 10542 bp, 7 predicted proteins | sample MGYA00512173_ERZ651108 | MGnify/ENA metagenome assembly ERZ651108 | reverse complement strand
TCTCGAGGGTATCGATTTTATTCGATAACCCCTCAAGACGTTTGTCAGCTTCTTTTGTGGTTTTTGTACTCTTAAAAGAAAAGTAACTAGGAATAATCACGACTAGAACGGGAGTCAATTTGTCAACTAGTGCCAATAGGTCCAATTTCATCACCCCCCTATTAGATCACTAGCTTACTGGACGGGTTGAGTTTCAAGCTCTCCCGCTGGTTTTGGCTCTTCTTGTTTCGGCTCTGTCCATTTCCAGATACCGATCTTGCCGTTTTGGTGCAATGATTCGAGCTGGTCAAGTGTTTCGCCATTATAGGTAAATGGTTCTGTCACTTGGACCATAACGCGCTTGCCTTCGCTAAATTTCTCGACGTGGTTCGGGTCCTCAAGGGCAAAGATCGCTTGTGCTGGATATGTTGTGCCAACTTTCCCAAGATCCACTAACTCAAGGCCACGCTTGAATACTGTAGGATCGAGCGGGTTGTCCACGTCAGTTACTCGAGCAAGTACGCTCCACTCAGCGACGTCTTTGACTTTCTGAATTTCTTCGTCTTTTTTGGCTAGTTTAGCTTCGTACTCTTGCGCTTGAGTGTGCAAGTCCTCTTGCAATTTCTTCACACCCTCAGCCGGGTTTAGCTCGGTCACGACTTGACCAAGTACGGCTTGGATCAGCACTTCATCTGATTCGCTGGTACGGTCACCGATCAAAACGCGTTCAAAAGCTGTGTAAGGGTTAGCTGACCGGATTGATACAAATGTGCGTCCTTCTTCTTGTAGATACTTGTTAATGATTTTAAATTCCATGTGTTTTGTCCTTTTGTTCTTCTAATTTCTGAGCTGTTTCATCAAACAACTCTTTGAGTGCTTGATCGCTATCTAAAACGTCGTTAAACTTAGCTAGTAGCTCGTTTACACGCTTGTATTCTTCGTCGGCTTCCTCGTATAAGACCTTGTAATTCGTGGCTTCTACGATTGAGCTTGCGAGTTTCTGCGAGATTTCATTTACGATTCTGTCTACTATGTTCATGTATTAAACCCACCCCCATTTATTTGTGTCATTCCAGCCGGGAGTCCCTTCGTTATTTTGTGCACGGAATTTATATAATTGAGCGATATTATCTCCAATTTGCCAAAGTAACTCTCTCAATCCTTGATTTTGACCATTTTTGCCGATTAAATAAATATTTCCAGTATAGATCTGTGAATTATATCCGTTAGTTAGTGGATAAATTTTATTGGGAATAATTGTACTAAAGCCCCAACCGTGACGGTTGTCAAACGGTGAGTCGCACAATATGACATCATCTCCTACGACGTCGACCGAATCAGCGAAGCCCTCACCGTTTGCGCCATTCCAAATCCTGATCCCAGCAAATCCGCCACTATTCCCATTTTCTGTCAGACCATTCCCTTCACGATTTGAACCGAGAATTGTCATTCCGACCGGTCGTGAGCGACCTTGTACCCAACCTTGACTAAATTTCAAGAATTGAGTTGGAAAATTAGCTCCCGTTCCAATTCTTTTTATTGCGGACTCGTCAGTTGTCGATACTAATGTACTATTGTTAAGGTCAAATTTTAACTTACCATTATTTGAAGCTAAAACTCCCCCGTGAATTATATTCGCTGTCAACCCGTCAGACACAATGTTTTTGGATGATATATTAATAAGTCTCGCCGTGCTTGCGTCAATCTCTCCAATGTGAGCCGTGCCGATCTGGCCTTCCCCGATCATAGTTTTTTTAATAACCCCATCTTTGACATAGGTTTTTTCACCAATTGCGATAAGAGCTTCATTCAGCTTGATTGATCCGTCTTTGTTGAGGTTGAGTTGGCCCAATATATCCCCCGCGCTATTGATATTCTTGATCGAATACGTTCCTGCGAGCTGTGTAACTTGTGTTCTGACCGCTTCAATTGGTTCTGCGCTGTCTTCTGGGGCTGGTTGCCATTTACGGTCGCTAGAGCCTTCGTAAAAGTCCAGCTCTGTCATAAATAGACCAGACCAACCAGTCGGGTTGCCTTGATAATTAAATAACAGATAACCTTCATCAAATGCGCCGGTATTAAAACTAAAAGACTTTTTGGCAGCTCTGTCTGAATTGAACGCTGGTGAGCCGGTTTTGTCAAAAATTATTTGCATTTCGTCAAAGTCATTCGTTGAGCCTTTTCTACGCTTGCAAAATGCAATTTTAAAGCGGGCTGTGTTAGCGTCAAATGCTATCAAGTTAAGCATATAATTTGTATTTTGCTTAACAATGAAGCGTGGGCTGTGGACAAATGAACCATTCGAAAGTAAGAACATTTTTTTCTGACCATTAAAATAATAATTGTGAGCTGTGAAGCTCATTCGCCCGTTAGCCTCTGACCAATATTTCAACCCATCGTCAGCCCGGGAATTTCGGAGCATATTCGGTCCACCCGTTGTACTGTACTTCCCGACCTCTGTCTGGAATATCTGGCTACTCATGACAAGCCTTGAAAGCCTATCTGGTGCGTCCGTCTCGCTCTTTCCGAGAATACGCTCGTACATCTTGTTAGATTCTGTGAGCTTGTTATATTCGAGCGTTTGAGCTGTGATCTGTTTGGACAAATTCAGAAGATCGCGCCCTTGATCATTTTGGACCCTATCCAACTCGTAAAATTGGCCTTTACTTGCGAATTGTTGAGTCACTTTGGACACAATCTTACTATAGATCGTGTCACCGTCAACACTCTTGACACCCTCAGTGACTTTATTTTGCAAGTCCGGGCTAGATAAGATCTGCTGCTTGATCTGGTCTGATAGCTTGGTCGTGTCGGGAAGCGTGCCGGCTTTCTTGAGGGCTTCTTCTGCCTTGGCGTTCGCTTGTGCGATTGCTTGGTTTGTTGAGACTTGGGCGTCCGAGATCTGTTTATCAACCTCTTTCTTGACCTTGTCAATATCCTCTGTGTCGATCCGTTTCTCCCACTGAGAGCCGTTCCAGACATACATACGGTCATAGAGACCGTTCTTTTCAAACCAGATGTCGCCGATCTTGTGTTCTTTGTTATCTGGTCGGTTATACCAGACTTTGTTACCTTGTGCATTTAATAGATAATCTGGCAAGGTGTTTACCAGCCGTTGTTGATTGTTGGCCAGGTCGTCAATCTTACCGGATATGTTGCTGGTCATTGATGATTTAAAGCCATCACCAATGACACCAACCTCTACGCTGTCATTTTGCTCTAACAGTACATCATAGACAATAGTTGTCAGTTTGGCATCTTCACTAGTAAGCCCGATCTGAGGATAATAGACGGGTACGATGTCACAAAGTTCAGCTTCTTCTAAAATCTGGGTAAGTTTATAATCAAGTGTCTTTGACAAGTCAACGTACTCGATTTTAGTATTGATCTTAGGAAGTCCCAAGCGGTTATTGATCGCGTATTCTTTGGCAAGTCTGCGCAACTTGTCAATCGTTGGTACTTCCTTGTCCTTAAAATTAGATGAGAAGTCAACGATCAAAACCCGTCGCTCATTGTATAAGCCGATATAAGGACCGTCTACATATTTCTCGGGTAGCTCAACTGTAACTTGTTGGCTGGTTGCTCCACCCTCACCAGTCCCTTGATTCTCTGGGGTATACGTTGCGTAAGGATACACGCTAGTATAAGCGCCCTCGATATCTTGGTCGTCTTCTGCTCGCAGGATATTGCGACCATACTCTAAAACAGTAGGACTTTTACGTCCGAGTTGCTTATGCAGTCTGATAACGGTATTATCAAACTCATATTCACCGCCCCAAACATCGAGAATTGAGCCTTTAACACCACCCAGGGCATCACGCGCCGTTTTAAAATCTGCGATATTCCAGCTTGTTTTTGAGGTTAGATCAATATCGGACCATGTATCGAACCGAATACCACCCAGGGCATTTAAAGCCCAGATAGCCAAAGCTGCCTGGGCTGTCCCTGTAGCGTTGGTATTATTCCTAATAGCCATTGTTTCGGTCAAATGACTGATATGTTTTGCATAGACTTTTAAAATGCCTGTACTGTCCTTAAGGATACGGGAAATGAAGAAAGTCTGATTTTTGGTCCGTAAACCAGCATCAGACTTGATCCGCATATCGTTTTTAAACGTACCTGCAAGCGGGCCACTAGCCGGGTACTCGATGTAAAGAGTATAGTTCCCGTTACGTTCCCTTGTGACTTGTGCCTTTGTAGCGTCAATTTCTCCCAAACCGTAGGTTTCAAACGCTGTTTCGTTTGCGTTATAAAGTATAGGTCTCATAATTTGACCCCCCAGTTTGGGATCATCGACACCGTAAAATTGCCATCCCAGCTTATTAAATTCCGTCCAGAGTCCAAGTAAGGCATCTGGAATTGCGGAGATCTTACGACCTTATCCCAGGCTTGCAAGTTGCCAGAGTAAACTTGGTTAGCTTGCATATCCAGCGTGATCCTATTCTGTACGGCCTTTAACTTGGTCTTGCGCCCATTGATAGTTAGAGTACAGTCACCAGACCCCACTAGTGTGATGATCGGTTTTGCGTTGACATTTCCGAGTCCATTGATCGCAACTCCATTTGTCAGCGTTTGAGTAGTACGGCCTTGCTTATAAAATTTGACTGGGTATGTCAAAAAGTTAAGCTTGACTTTGCCGAACTGGCGCATAAGGCTAGACACTTCAAAAGTCTCAATAAATGCTGACCGGTAGATAAAATCTGGGTCCCAGGAGAGGGTCAAATCTTTATAGCCGTCTACGTTGAGCCAGTTACTAATATCACTTTCTGCATCTGTGAGATTACGATTAGAAAGGACGGTACAAGGCAGTTCGATAGTCACCGATTTAAGACGGTTCTTTGAGATCAATAGATCGCCATCGCGACCAGGGACCGCTACTGTTTCTACGTCGCTACCAGTGGAACTAATAATATAGTCGCTGGTCACTCGTAGACCATGAGTAGTGCTTGATACACCATTAAAAGTAAAACTTCCCATTATGCCATTCTACCTCCTTCCAAGTTTGTATAGTAAGCAAGCTCACGCAAGAGCCTGCGCATATTTTCCGGGCTAAAGAAGTTGTCATTAGCCGTACCGTTTGCGTTGAGTGTGTAGTTGTTGGTTATGTTTGAGCTTGAGCTTCCACCGCCTGCGTATCCAAAGCGCGTAGCTAGTGTATCGGTCAGACCACTGACAAGATCACCGCGACCTGGCAAGTTAAAGCCAAAGCCGTCTGTGTATTTCTTACCAGACTCTACGGTTTTGTTTGCTAAATCAGTCATGGAATCATCTACATAGTAGCCGTATTTTTCGATACCTACTGCCATACCCTCTGGAATCGCACGACCGACCTGGTCTCTGAACACTTTAGACGGTGAGTTGATACGCAAGGTGCTGCGAGCCGAAGCTACCGCGTCTAATGCGATGCTGGACGCTGCACCGATGACCGCACGGGCCATGGAAGAAATACCACTAGCTAACCCTTCGCCGATAGCAGTACCGGCATTAAATCCACCGTCGTATCCGCCAGACATACCGTTGTGCGCTGACGTTTTAAGGTTGCTTGACGCACTGTGTACTGCGTTGTTGTGACTTTCTACACCTCTAGTTACACCAGATCCAAATTGTGATCCGGCACGTTCCCCGTCGTTGCCTAGCGAATCAACTGATGCATTAACACTCTGTTTTAGTGCATTAGATGCACCAGTAGCTACTCCTCTTGAAAAATCGATACCAGAGCCAATACCAGAGCCAAATTGTGAACCATATTGCTGGCCGTCTGCTGAAATCGAAATAAATTGAGAAGAAATAGCTTGGTTTAATGATAATGCAGCACCAACCGCGACATGCTGACCTCCGTCGATACCACTTGCTATGCCAGAGCTAAATTCCGACCCTTTGACTTGACCATCTGTGGACATGCCCGCAACCGAGACTACTGCACTGTTTCTTAAACTGTTGGCGGCTTCCTGCACCGCACCAACACCGCCCGCAACCCCAGCTCCGACACCAGAACTGAGTTCGGCGCCTTTGACCTGACCATCTCCAAATAGGGAGGCTAAAGCACCTATAGACGCGTTTCTAAGGCCATCTACTGCTACTTCTGCCGATGCCTGGTTCTCTGTGATACCTTGCGCATATCCACCGCTTACTTGCGAACCGCTATACTTAGCTTCTGTTGGCAAGTTGTTAAAGGCTTGCTTAGATGCTTCCGTGACTTCTGAAGTGGCCTGTTGGACATCGGCTTTACCAGATCGAATACCGTCACTTACTTTTTGAGGGATTTCACGGGCTTTAACTTCAAAGCCCGCATCTGCTAGTGCCTTCCTAAACTCATCACCGATAGCGGTTACCATACTCTCGATTTCAGGCGGTAACTCTTGACCGGTTGCACGAATACCACGGAGGAAGCCTTCTTTAGCTTTGTCACCGGCTTCCTTCCATTTGCCGTTGAGTCGTCCTAACTGTTCATCAGAAGCATCTACAAGAGCCTGCGTTTGGTTGGCCATTTTAGGGCCGGCCTTACGCATTTGCTCAATAAGACCTTGGTCGAGTCCGCGTTTAGCGAGGGTTTCCAGGTTTTGCGACCACTTATCAACCGCGTCGATGTTCTTCTGCAAGTTAGCGGTCATTTGATCTGCAGATAAAGCTGTCTGTTGTTCGATAGCCTGGAAGGCATTTTGAACTTCGCCCTTGAGGTTAGCAAACTCTTGTTGCATCATCTCTACAGCTTTCCGCTGGGCATCGTTCATGTTCTGCATCGTGTAGATTATACGACCGGTAGCGTCTTCTGTAGATTTGGCCTTTGCTTCGTTATTCTTAACAATAGTATTCGTTAATTCGTTATCGGAGTCCTCGGTCTTTTTAATGTCGTCCTGGAGCTTCTTGACTTCTTCGTTGTATTTTTCTTTTGCTTGGCTCTTTAGTTCGTCCCGTGCTGATGAGTTGTCAAAGAAACCACCCTCTGCCTCATCGGTTTGTTTGATAAGATCCTGGTACTTTTTCTCAAGTTCAGACATCTTATCCTTGATTTCGAGGCGCTTCTTGGCGTTCTCAACCATCTTGTCGTTTGCAGCCTCAATCTCAGCCGAAGCCTTGGCAATCTCAATCTGTTTACGGATCGCGTCCGTGGTCATATTGATTGTGCCGGTTGCTTTATCGTACTGGATATTCAAGCCATCAATACGCGAGTTAAGGGTTTCTGCTGCAGACGCAAGTTCTTTCTTCTGGCTTGCAGTTTTATGCTCTACCGCGTTCAGTTCGTCAATCTTCTTGACTAATCGCTCATTGTCCTCGGCTGTTGCCTGGATTTCGTTTCTGCGGTCCTTATAGGCTTCATTGCCTTTTTCCACACTTTCGTGTAGATCATCGAGGGAGCGTTTAAACTCTTCATTTTTAGCCTTGGCTTCCTTGGATGCTTCGCTCTCCTGTGTCAACCATGACACCAGCCCAGCGATAGCACCAACGACCAGGAATACACCACCAGAAGATAGAGCTGCCAAAGCCCCAGCGAGTCCAGTAGTAGCACCCGTGGCTACCAGTGAAGTGCTGGTTAAGGATACAAGGGAAGTGATAAGTGTACCAATTAAGCTACCGATACCCTTGATAATGGATAACCCAAGCATCGCTCCTTTAAAGAGCAAGACTGCTCCTGCGACACCAGCGAAGATTGAGATAAGCGGGTCTAAAACAGGCTTGAGAAAGCCTAATACACTCACTAGTCCCTTAACAATTGGAGTGGCACCACGAATGACATTAATAATAATGTTAAAGGTGTTATTAATTGCTTCTTTGATACTATCCAAGTGTTTGGCAATACTCTTACCAGTGACAGCCTTGCTCAAATTGTCAAACTCAGTAATGACGTTGGCAATCCCTTTCGCGACTGCGAGGACGATATTGTTGAATGAAGTTTTGATACCTTCTGAGTTCTTCTTTGCCATTTCAGCAAAGCCATTTACTCCCTTGTTTAACTCAACCAGACGCTTACTAAAATCACTAAAAGTTATCTTGCCATCTTGCAAAGCCTTGTAGAGGTCATTCTGTGCCGATGCCCCAGCATAACCAAAAGATTCTGCTGTCTTCTGCAAGGCATAAGACATGGTTTCTTGCAAAGTCTTCCAAGATTGCAAGTCAACCTTACCAGATGATAACATCTGGGTATACTGCGTTAAACCGCGCGACGCTTCTTCAGTAGAGGCACCGGACGCAAGGAACGCGTTGTTCAGGGCGATTGTTAACTTAGTAGACTGCTTGAGGTTACCAGTCATTGATGTTAGCTTCTGCGTGGTTGCCACAACTGTATCAAGGGTTGTTGGTAGTCCTTCAATACCCTCAGAAAGCAACTTAGTAGAGGCTGCAACATCTTTCGATGAGAACCCAAAAGCCTTCATTACTTTCGGGAACCGTTGCAAGGTATCGAACCGGTCAATAGCTTTATCCATTGACTGGCTGACAAGGTTCATTGCTGAGCTTACAGCTTTAAAGGCTACCGCACCAACTGAGAAGTTCTTGATTGCGTCTTTGATCTTTTCAAAGCCTTTAGCACCTTGTCCAGCTTTATCACCGCCAGCCTTGGCATCTTCACCGGCCTTTTTAAAACCTGCCCCTCCGCCTTTGGCTTCCTCGCCAGAGGCTTTCACCTTGTGTCCGGCTTGTTTAAATCCTTCACCGCCAGAGCTAGCTTCATTGCTTGCTGACTTGATTTTATTTGATGCCTGTTTGAAGCCGTCTCCTGAACGTTGGGCAAGATCAGAGCTTTCCTTAACTTTCTCCCCAGCTTGTTTAAATCCGTCACCGGATCGCCCAGCAATGTCCGAGCTTTCCTTGATCTTCTCTCCGGCTCGTTTAAAACCATTTCCAGAGTTTGAAGCAATTTCGGAGCTTTCTTTAATCTTCTCCCCGGCACGTCTAAAACCGTTGCTTGATGTTTCTGATAGCTTCGCACCCTCTGCCATACGGTCACCGGCACGTTTAAAGCCCTGTCCAGCTCTTAGAGCCTTATCACCAGTAGCTTGGATACCGTCCCCGGCACTTTTGACACCTTGGCCTGATCTGCGGGCTTCGGTTTCTAAACGCTTTAAAGCGTCTGATAGTTCTGTTAGTTTGCGTCCATTGACCTGGACGTCAATAACTATCTTTCCATCTGCCATTATTCATCTCCCTCCTTTCCATCTAATCTATATTTGTTTTGTAACCGTCTCATTTTGGCCTTGTACTCGCTACTATCATGCTTTGAGGGTTTCCAAGACCGTATCTCTACTAATTGAGATACAGCCGTTCCCTCTGGCATACCGTTTAATAGCGCGATAAATTCGGGCCATGTTAGCCGGCCTTGTACATCAAAGAGGTTGATATTATACGCTTGTACGAAGCTCGCGTATATTTCCTGTGCGTCTACCTCAAAATCAATCAAACGAATATCATCTTCTTCGTCCTTGGCTACTGGCATAGGGTTCCCGTGTCTGTCATAAATCACGCGCTCTTTTTTTGTCCTCAAAAAATGCTCATTGATATATTCCCACACGGTCACTATTTCCTCTGGATTGTCCAAGGCTTCGTCCGTCATCATTAAAACCGCTGTACGCATCTTCTCAAGATTATTCATGACTTCATTGTCAAACATCTCAAAGACATCTAGCACCAGGTCAAAGGAGCAGTCCACGTTGTAGTGGTGCCCGTTCACTTCAAAGGAGTCCTGTATTGGCTCATTTAATTTCATGAGCTATCCCCCTTTTTATTTTTTGCTAGTCTTTTTAGTCTTCTTTGCTTTCGCTTTTTTAACGAATGATTTAGCAACCGCCCCCGATGCTTTGGCCCGTTCTTGACCTAGACGCTCAATTTCAGCTCCTAGCATGGTATCTACCTCATCAAATGCATGATCCAAAGCGTCAAGGTCTGGATAACGTTCATAGAGCTTGGCAAAGGTACCGTCACCGAATAGCACATCATACTTGATCTCCGTCATTTTCTTCTGCATTTCAAAGGCTTCGTCAATAACTTGCTTGTTAATAACTCCCTCTTTAAGATCGTCAAACTCTCCATTATTCGAGCGTTCAATAAGTTCTAACTGATACTTATTAAAGCGTTCTGCGATTTCTTCCCGGAGCGTTGCAAGCCGTGAGATATTCTCTAGTGATGTATCAAATTGGAGTTCAACCTCGCCAATTTTAATTGGCAAAAATGAACGTTTAATATTAATTGAAATAGTCATATTTTCCTCCTCTTTACACAAAAAGAGCGCCCCAAAAGAGGCGCTTTACATTATTATACGACTGCTGTGGTCTTAGGAATAGAGTTATAAGCAATCTTGCATCCAAACTCCTCGTAGTCTGCAGCGGCACCGGAACCAGCTTTGATATTGGTAACGGTAGCAATACCGACGTGTTGGTTCTTGCCGTCAGAGTCTACAATCTTGTGCCATACAAGCCGGTCGTTGTCTTTCTTGCGTTTCAATGCAGCAATATACTTCATGGCTGGGTCTTCGTTGTCATAAGTCCCTTTGAACGTATATGCTTCTTTGACACCGGTAACAGTAGTTTCTTCTGTTCCATCACCGTCATAGTATGCCACTGATGTGGTAGA
>ERZ651108.1407-NODE-1407-length-10549-cov-14.241376_pt1 | contig 10549 bp, 8 predicted proteins | sample MGYA00512173_ERZ651108 | MGnify/ENA metagenome assembly ERZ651108 | reverse complement strand
GGCAGCGGTTCCGCGGAAACTCACACCGGACGGCAGCAAGAGAAGATCTTCACCAAAGACGAGAGTGAATACGTGGACTTCGAAGAAGTGAAATAAGGGCTTTCCGTCCCTCTTACCCTGTCCCAAAACAAAATCCCCCGCCTTGTGACTAATGTCTCGCAAGGCGGGGGATTTTTTTTGTGTGTGATCCTAAGGCGAAGACGGGAAGACCATCGTTATTACGATCACTTTTGCTGTACTCCTTCTGCATAACTTCGAGTACACCCACGATTAGGAAGAAAACGGGGAGAAAAAGCTGAAAAAGAGGGACAAATCGAAGGAAAAACGGAGGGAGAACAGAGAAAGGAGGGATGGAATAGAAAAAACGCCCGAAGAATCGAATGATTCTTCGGGCGTTTGGAATGTGAAATAGCCTTTTTCAGAGAGGGGCACCGTCAAAGGAGTCCCATGGTCACTGAAAGACTTTCGATGTAGTTATAGACGCAACCCACCAAACCGAGCAACACGACACCTACCACGCAAATGCCGAGCGCGGTGTTGGCATAGCAATCATTTTTGAAGGTGGGGAGCGGGTTGTCGTTCGCGTTGATGTACATTGCCTTCACAATGAGCAAGTAGTAGTAGAGCGAGATCACCGTGTTGATCAAAGCAACGAGTACCAACCAGTGCCAACCGGCGTGGAAAGCCGCCATGAAGACAAAGAATTTCGAGAAGAAACCGGCAAACGGAGGGATACCGGCGAGCGAGAACAAGCACAACGTCATGATGAAGGCCTGTTTCGGGTTCGTGCGGTAGAGTCCGTTGTAATCGTCCATGGAAATCGCACCGGTGTTCTGCTCTACCGAAATCAAAACGGCAAAGGCACCGAGGTTGGCCACCAAATAAACGGCAAGATAGAACACCAACGAAGTCACACCCTGCGCGGTTCCGCCCATCACGGCCAGCACCAAATAACCGGCTTGCGAGATCGCCGAGAAAGCCATGAAGCGTTTCAGGTTCTTCTGTCGGATGGCGAAGAGGTTAGCCACGGTGATCGAAGCAATGATGATCCACATCAATGCATGATTCCAAGCGGCAAACAGGGTCTGGTTCATCGAGAAAATCTGTACCAACACCGTGAAGAGCACGAAGGCGGCACTTCCCTTTGAAATGACACTGAGAAAACCGGTCACCACCGTGGGAGCTCCCTCATAGGTATCGGCAGTCCAGAGATGGAAGGGAACGAGTGAAATTTTGAAACCGATGCCGGCCAAGAAGAAGGCCAGACCGAGCAATGTCATCGTGAGCGAGCGACCAGCGCCGAAGCTCATGAGATGGAAATAGAGGGTTCCACACGAGCCGTAGAGGAGCGAAATTCCATAGAGCATGAGCGCTGCAGAAAACAAGGCGAGGAGAATGAACTTCGCGCCGGCTTCGGCACTCTCATAGCGCATTTTGTCGTAAGCCACCAGCGCGGCCATCGGCACAGAGGCGAGTTCGAGACCGATGAAGAACATGAGGAAATGACCTGCGGAGATCATGAAATACATGCCCAACAGGGTGAAGAGCGTAACGATGTAGAATTCGCCTTGCTTCACAAGATTCTCCTCGCGCGACATCCAACGATGCGCCGTGAGGAAGGTGATGAACGTACCGACACTCAACACGGTTTTGACCACAACGGCCATGCCATTCGACACATACATGCGACCGAAAGCTGCCTGAGTGGTGTGACCGCTGACGAGCATCCAGACATTGACTGCGATGGGCAGGAGCAGCACCACAAGAGGAAGAGGAGTATTGTAGACTCCCTTGCCCTTGTTGTCGGCGCACATGAAAAGATCGGCCACAAAGAGGATCAGCACCGCTGCGAGCAGTGACAATTCGGCCGGCATACTGAGAAACTGAGAAAAATCCATTTCTAGTGAGCTGTTAGGTTGGGGAGTTTACAAAAAAGGATTGGAATGACTTTGGAGCACACTGCCGACTTCATGCAAATGCTGGATGACGGGGTGAACACCACCACGCACCAGGTCGCTGACCCAGAAAGGTGCAAGACCAAGACCGGCGACGGCGAGAATCAGGCAGACCACCGAGAAACGTTCGTCCCAAGTGGCATCCGTGAGTTGGAGGTGATGCTCGTTGGTGCACGTGCCGTAGAGAATTTTTCCGACGAGACGGAGAATATAGACGGCGGTGATCACGATCGATGTGCAGGCAATGATGGTCATTACCGTGTAGAACGTGCCGGTGTTTTCAAACGAACCGACGAAAATCGTCATTTCGGCAATGAATCCCGAGAGACCGGGCAAACCGAGGTTGGCCAAACCTGCAATCACATAGCACACGGACAAGAACGGCATGATGCGCATCAAGCCCGAAAGCTCGCGGACGTCACGCGTATGGGTACGTCCGTAGATGAAACCGATGAGGGCGAAGAAGAGAGCGGTCATCAAACCGTGCGAAAGCATTTGCAACACCGCACCCGTGGTCGACGTTTCGGTCATCATACAGATGGCAAACAGCACCAGTCCGCAGTGTGAAACGGACGAATAGGCGTTGATGTATTTCAAGTCCGTCTGCACGCAAGCGGAGAACGCACCATAGACGACGGAAATGCCGGTCAACACGAGGAAAATCCAGCTCAATTCGTTCGCTGCCTCAGGCAAGAGGTACATGGCGATGCGGAAACAGCCGTAACCACCGAGCTTCATCAGCACGCCGGCGTGGAGCATCGACACTGCTGTGGGGGCCGAAGCGTGACCGTCGGGCGACCAAGTGTGGAAAGGAAAGAGGGCGCCGAGCACACCGAAACCAACGAAGGTCATGGGGAACCAAAGCAATTGCCAGTTGTGGGCGATGGCATGCGCGCCGCCCGTATGGTTGGCAATGTCGATGATGTTCATCGTGTTACCGCCGGCTCCGTAGAAAATACCGAAGATGCCGCACATCAAGAAGGCTGAACCACCCATGAGCATGAGCGTGAGCTTCATCGCAGCATATTCTTTTCGACCGGAACCCCACACGCCGATGAGAAGGTACATGGGGATGAGGGCAATTTCATAGAACATGAACATGGCGAACATGTCGATTGTGATGAAAAAGCCGAATACGCCCATCGAAAGGAGGGTGAACCAAAGAAAATACTCCTTGGTGAGGGGCTTCAGTTGCCAAGAAGCAAACGTACCGGTGAAGACGATGATGGCAGAGAGGAGCAACATGGCTACACTGATGCCGTCGACACCGACTGTGTAACTAATGTGGAGTGTGGGAAACCACTGCACGCTGTCGACAAAGAGCATTTCGCTGTGGGGGTCGAGCGCACGAGCGTCCAGGAAGGCGAACACCAAATAGACGGCCGCGGCCAACAAGGCGGTGCTTCCTGCCACCATCACGCCGCGCACTTGGTTGAGACTGCGCGAGAGCCAAAGCGCCGGCAGCATCAACAGCGGGATGAGTACGAATATCGAAAGAAAATTCATAGGGGGTGGATTGTTAGAGAATCATGATGAGGAAGACGAGGAGTGCGCCTACTGCAAAGACAAAAGCATAGGCCTGCACACTGCCGTTCTGCAAACCGCGGATGCACAAAGACAACCGCTGCGTGCCCCAGGCGAGGAAATCGAAGAAACCGTCGATGACGTGGCGGTCAAACCAAGCGATGGGACGCGAAATGTAGCGGAAGATGATGCGGTGGGTCACAAATTGGTAAACTTCGTCCATGTAGAAACGCTTGTAAGCCCAACGATGCAGACGCGGGAACGTTGCTTCGAGTTTGTCGGCCACCGGTTGCGTTTTACCCATATAGATATAGGTTGCCAAACCAATGCTGAGCAAAGCGATGACACTACTGGTGATGGCAATTTGCGCGTCGAGATGGATGTCATAAGCCGTTCCGGCAGCCGAAACGAAATGACCGAAGGGAATCCAACCGCCGACAAGGGTCACAGCGCTCAACACGATGAGCGGAAGCGTCATCGTCCAGGGAGCTTCGTGCGGACGATGTTCGGCATAAGCCTCGCTGTCCTTACCCCAGAAGATGCCGTAGTAGAGACGGAACATGTAGAATGCTGTCATACCAGCTACGAGTGTCATAATCCACTTCAAAGCCTGACCTTCTACACCAGGAAGTGCATTACATGCTGAGATAATCTCATCCTTAGAGAAGAAACCAGCAAATGGTGGAAAACCAGCAATTGCCAAGCAACCAATAAGGAAGCAGATGTTAGTTATTGGCATGTATTTATGCAAACCACCCATATACTCTTTAAAGTTGCTACCAATGATAACAATGATAGCACCAGAGCAAAGGAAGAGCAGAGCCTTAAACATTGCATGAGTGAAGAGGTGGAACATTGCTGCCATATAGCCAAGACCACCGTGGTGGAGATATTCTGCACTATTAAAAGAACCATGCTTACTGTCATAGAAGCAAACACCAAGTGCAACAAGCATGTAGGCAATCTGTGATATGGTTGAGAATGCCAAACCACGCTTAATGTCGCGCTGAGCACAAGCTACTGCTGCTGCATAGAAGGCAGTAAATGCTGCTATCCAAGCAATCCAATGGAGTTGCTCCTGTGCACCAAACTGCACATAGATTGGTAACAATGATGCAACCTGAAATACACCAGCAACAACCATCGTAGCTGCGTGAATCAAAGCAGATACAGGTGTTGGACCTTCCATAGCATCTGGCAACCAGATATGTAATGGGAACATTGCAGACTTACCTGCACCACCAATGAACATCAAGAAGAGCGCAGTAGGAAGTACCCAAGTTAAATGTGGATTCTTGGCTAAGCTATTCAAAGTCTCAGTAAGTCCAGGATTAACGCTAAGATCGTAATTAAATGTTCCTACATAGAAGCTGAAGAACAATATACCAATTAGGAAGAATAAGTCTGCAAATCGTGTAACAATGAATGCCTTCTTACTGGCATGTACTGCAGTATGCTTTGGATAATAGAATCCAATCAACAGATATGAACATACACCTACCAACTCCCAGAAGAGATACATCTGAAAGATATTGGTTGCTACGACAAGGCCAAGCATTGACATCGTAAAGAGTGACAAGTAGGCATAGAAACGCTGGAAGCCGTGCTCATACTCTTCGAACTTATAGTTCTCATCACGCTCAGCCATATAACCGAATGAATAGATGTGAACCATCAAGCTGACAGTAGTAATGACGATTAACATCATTACACTAATTGGAGAAAGACGGAAACCAATGTTAAATGTAAGAAGGTCAGTAAACTTCAACCATGTTAAGTTGAAGACTGTTACAGTTGGGTATGCCCCATTAGACAAGCGACCATCAGTTACATTGAATGTCTCGCCCATTGCTGTATATTCACCAGTATAAAAGAAATAATGGTAAGCAGTGTAAAGGCTAAGAACAAATAATGTTCCTAACATACAGGTTCCGATGATACCAGCAACCTTGCGAGGCATCTTCATTCCGAACAATCCGAGTACAATAGCACTCAAGAACGGGAGAAGAAGTATCAAAAATGCGTAATCAAACATATTTGTTTTCTTTTTATAATTTCATATTTTCAATACTGTTCACCTGATCGCTGTGGAATAGACGGTAAACATTAATGATAATAGCGAGCGCAACAGCTGACTCAGCCGCACTTACACCGATAGAGAAGAGCGTAAAGAACATACCCTCATAACCATCAGGGAAAAGTAGACGATTAAATGCAGCAAAGTTGATATCGACACTATTAAGAACTAACTCTACGGAGATAAGCATTGCAACAAGGTTGCGACGGGTTACGAAACCAAATACTCCGATAAAGAACAAGAGTCCACTAAGGACAAAGAAATATCCTACAGGTATCATTTGCTTTCCTCCTTCTTTTTGATATTCAAAATAACTAATCCACCGATGATGCAAGCTAAAAGGAATAAAGAAATGAACTCGAATGGGAGAACATATCCATATTTCTTAGCTGTCATTAAGTTATCACCAATAGTTTTCATCGTAATCTCGTTTGCAAAAGCACTTCCGTCTACAGCTGTGTAACGCAAGACCTCATTCTTTAACAAAACTAAGATTACTGTGCCGAAACCTACTAAAGCAATAATAGCAGCAAGGAAAGTGCGCTTTCCTAACCAACGCTCTGATAATCCTTGTAATGTACGCTTACTTACTAACTGAATAGCAAAAATATACATCATAGTGATACCACCAGCATAGATGCTGATCTGAGTAGCTCCAAGGAACGTATAATCAAGCAGGAAATAGAGACCTGCAACGCCAAAGAGAACAAACAACAATGCTGTTGCTGCTCGCATGATGCGCTTCGTCGATACACAGAATACGGCTGAAGCCAGTATAATAACGGCGAGTACCGCAAACATAATTAATCTTGCCATATCTCTAAACCTTTATTTCTTTTTAGTATTGAACGTTCCAACCTTCCAGTCAGCACCTCCATCGATAAGGTCAGGTAGTGAACCACCTTTATATACTTCCTTATCAAGGTGTAATACCAACTTAGAACGATCGAAAACAGAATTCTCGAAATCATTCGTAAACTCGATTGCATCAAAGTTGCAGGCATTAACACACAACTCACAGAACATACAATCGCCTAAGTCATACTCATAATCAAGAAGTTGTTTCTTCTTCTTACCTGTCTCTGGGTTGGTAACCATCTCAGATAGTATCTTAATAGTACCATTAGGACAGGCTTTCTCACACATAGTACAAGCAGTGCATTTATACACTCCTTCTTCATCACGCTTAAATACTAAACGTCCGCGATGACGCTTAGCTACGTGAAGAGTCGTCTTGCGGTTCTCAGGATATTGCTCGGTAGACTTTGGTGTGAAGTATTCCTTCATGGTCACCTTCATACCTGTAGCAAGAGTCTTGAGTGCACTCCCGACTTCACCAAAATATGATTGTTTTTTATCTTCCATTCTCTTTAACCATTACTTAGTGAATGTCCAACCAAATGCTACACACACTGTCATTAATACGAGGATGATCAGTGATAGCGGCAAAAGATACTTCCACTCTAATTTAAGAATCTGATCGACACGAAGACGTGGGAACGTCCACTTTATCCACATCAATAAGAATACTACTACGAATGTCTTACCTAAGAACCAAACAATACCAGGAATGCAATTCATAACAGCATCAAAGCCATCCAAGCCAATGTTCAAAGGAGCCCAACCGCCTAAGAATACTGTAGCTGCAATACCTGATACAACAAAAAGATTAAGGTACTCAGCCAAGTAGTAGAAACCAAATCCCATACCACTATACTCTGTATGGTAACCTGCTGTCAACTCACTCTCAGCCTCTGCCAAGTCAAATGGACCACGATTAGCCTCCGCATTACCCGCAATACAGAATACAAGGAAAGCCAAGATAGCTGGGATATGTCCTTGTACTATCAACCACTGCCAAGGACCAGTCTGAGCTTCGACTATACCTGAAATCTGCATTGTTTGTGTTAGGATAACAGCAGAGATTAAACATACACCTAATGACAATTCGTATGAAATCATCTGTACTGCTCCACGCATAGCAGATAGGACTGAATATTTATTATTACTACCCCATCCAGCAATGAATACTCCAACAACACCAATAGAACTAATGGCGGTCACCAGGAAAATACCAACATTGAAATCAAGGATATGGGCACCCTTATTCCAAGGAAGGAAAGAGAATGTACCGACAGATGCGATAATAACCAAGAAAGGTGCCATATAATAAAGTAGCTTATCCGCTTTATCTACAGCAAAGATTTCCTTAATCAACATCTTCAACACATCGGCTAAGACCTGTAAAGTTCCCCACCATCCTACTCTGACAGGGCCAATACGGCACTGGAAGTAGGCGCAGACCTTACGCTCCATAAAGATAAGCACTATTGCAAGTAAAGCATAAGCAAGAAGTATTGCCAATCCCACCACAACGCACTCAATCAGAACGGCCCAAAAATCACTTAGTCCACAAGTGACACGAAGCAAATCATCGAACCATTTTGTAACTATACTAAAATCGAACATAGTATGAATTTAATTCTTAATTGATTACTTTATTGATAACCATGTTAGCGGTCAATATCAGGGATAACGAAGTCAAGCGCAGCACCAGTAGTCACCAAGTCGGCAATCTTCTGACCACGTAACATCTTATCCATGGCGCCAACAAGTGTCAGACCCATTGGGCGGAATTTCAAACGATATGCTGTCTTGTCACCACGTGAATCCAGATAAGCACCAAACTCACCACTTGCACCCTCAACAGAGAAGTACCACTGTCCCTCAGGAACCTTGATGATTGGCTTCTGCTTAATATAGAACTCACCCTCTGGGATATTATCAATGAGCTGCTCAATGATATTGAGACTCTGATAAATCTCCTGAATATGACAATAGTAACGATCCATAGAATCGCCATGAGTCAAAGTAATCTGCTCAAAGTTAACCTTATCATACATAGCATATGGATGGTTCTTACGAACATCATTCTTCCAACCACTTGCTCTACCAGCAGGACCAGTCACACCATAGCTGATACAATCCTGCTCATCCATAACACCAACATTACGGAAACGCTCATGGGTAATGACATTATCACCAAAGACATCAAGATACTCTTGAACCATTGGACGCAGATACTTGCAGAGCTCCTTAACATTTGAAACGAAGTTCGGATCAATATCAGCCTGTAAACCACCTATTCTATAATAGTTCTGAATCAGACGACCACCCGTTGTCTCCTCCATAACATTCAAGACATGCTCACGATCACGCATACCATAAAGGAAAGCTGTGAGTGCACCCAAGTCCTGAGCACAACAAGATGTATAAAGAAGGTGATTATCAATACGCTGCAACTCATCCATAATTGTACGGATGTAGAGAATACGCTCTGACAATTCAATACCCATACCCTCCTCGATAACACCAACAAGTGCATGACGATGCATCATCGCTGACAGATAGTTCATACGGTCAGTCAATGCCAAGGTCTGAGGATATGTGAACTGTTCACAAAGTTTCTCGATACCGCGATGAATATAACCCAAGTGTGGATAAATCTTGGTTACAGTCTCACCATCCAACACCGTCTGTAGACGAAGCACACCGTGAGTAGAAGGGTGCTGAGGACCAATATTCACAACGAAGTTATCATCAGTAAACAGCGGACGATGTGTACCAACGAGTTCACCATTCTTATTAAGATTCCACTCTGTAGTTGTATCAAGTTCTACATCATCCTCCGTAGTATACATGTTCTTAGCAGGATCCATGTCATAATCCTTACGGAGTGGATAACCCTTAAAGTCGTTTCTCAAGTAGAGGCGACGCATATCAGGGTGACCAAGGAACTTAACACCATAGAAGTCATAGACCTCGCGCTCTAACAAGTCAGCATCAGCCCAAATATTGTAGACAGAAGGAATAACATGCTCCTCTCCTACCTTCTTTGCAAGCTGCTTTACAGAACAACGCTCGTGTGTATTTGTATTCTCAAGAATATAGATACATCCAAGACCTTCCTCTGCACCAAAGTCTTCACCGACAACAGTTACAAGGTAATCGAAATGCTTCTCATTCTTCAGCTTTGCCATTTCTGAAGCAAAGCTATCAAAACCGAATTCTTTATTTTCTAATTTCATTCTCGCGTACCTTATATATTAATTATTAGTAGAAGTCTCGTCTGAAACCTTACCTGTTGCACCTATCTGATCGATTTCTTTACCCAACTTTTCAACATCTTCCTTTGTTACAGGCTGGTCAACAACAATCGTATCTTTCTTTGGAACAACAGTTTCTGAAGAAGATGCAACCGCAGCTTCCTTTGGTTTCTCAGTTGCTTCAGCAGGCTTAACAGCAGCAGGAGCAGGCTTAGCGACAGGACGTGCTGGCTTGGGAGCAGGTTTCTTTGCCTCGTTCCAAGCAGCCTCACGCTTCTCCTTTATCTCCTCAGGATTAATACCTAACTTCTCTTCAAAGATAAGTTCAGAATTACTCTTACCTAATTCACGCTCTTCAGCTGTCTGCTTATGGTTAACACCACCGAAGAATTTCTCGACCTTCACCTTGCGTTGAAGCTGCATCATACCATAGATAATAGCCTCTGGACGTGGAGGACAACCAGGGATATAAACATCCACAGGGATAATCTCATCAATACCACGCATAACGTGATAGCTATCCTTAAATGGACCACCAGAGATAGCACAACCACCGACAGCAATTACATACTTAGGCTCAGCCATCTGATCATACAGACGCTTCAATGCTGGAGCCATCTTATTTGTAATTGTACCAGCACACATAATCAAGTCAGCCTGACGTGGTGAGTTACGTGTAACCTCAAATCCAAAGCGAGAGAAGTCATAACGTGCACATCCAACAGACATAAACTCAATACCACAACATGATGTTGCGAAGGTTAGTGACCAAAGAGAATTACTACGACCCCAGTTGATGAGCTGATCCAAGTTACCGAGAACAAGGTTTGTACCACCATCGTTCAATTCGCTTGCCATTTTGCTAAGCGTGTCATTGTCTTTCCATT
>ERZ651108.1403-NODE-1403-length-10578-cov-14.027559_pt1 | contig 10578 bp, 5 predicted proteins | sample MGYA00512173_ERZ651108 | MGnify/ENA metagenome assembly ERZ651108 | reverse complement strand
CGTCCTCCGGTATTCACTCCAACGGCTACTCCCTGGTCCGCAAGGTCCTGAACGTTGCCGGCTGGGGTCTGGAGCGCCAGGTGGACGAGCTGGGCCGCACCATCGGTGAAGAGCTGCTCGAACCCACCCGCGTGTACGCGGCAGACTGCCTGGACCTGGCGGCAGCATTCCCCGTCAACGGCGAGGACGGCACCACCGGCAGCGGTGTGCGCGGCTTCTCCCACGTGACCGGCGGCGGCCTGGCTGCTAACCTGGCTCGCGTTCTGCCCCAGGGCCTGGAGGGTCGCGTGGACCGCTCCACCTGGCAGATTCCCGCAATCTTCTCCCTGATCGGTTCGCTGGGCAACGTGCCCCTCGCCGACCTGGAGCGCACCCTGAACCTGGGCGTGGGCATGATCGCTATCGTTGATTCCTCCGTGGCTGAGGCTGCTACCAAGCGCCTGAACGACCGCGGCATCCCCTCCTGGATTATGGGTGACGTTGTTGCCGCCGGCGAGCCCGAGGCTAACAACCCCGATTACGTTCAGGGCGCTAAGGGCGTGGACGGCGGCGCGGTTCGCCTGCTGGGCTCCTACGCTTCCTAAGGACGCTTTCTCCAGTAGACAGCGAGCACCAGTTTGCTGGTGCTGATGAGTCTATAGGCCGGGGCGGTCACCATGCGGTGGCCGCCCCGGTCTTTTGTGTGCCTGCCGGTAGAGTGTGCCTGCAGGCAGGGTGTGCTGTCAGCGCTGCCAACTATGAGTACCACCAGGTTTTTTATTTATTTTCACGTATATTTCGGTTGGTTTTTATCTTTTAATATCAACCGCATTTTTAATGCATTTCAGTGCTTACACCACAGTGTTAAAACATTTACTTACACCCCGACCCCCAAGGGGCACCACGTAGCTCACCTCGCATACCTAAGCCTTCAAGTTTAACTTACATAAACCCTTAATGATTAGGCACTATTCAGCCTGTATGGGTTGATTTTATGCACATTAACCCAAGAAAACTGCCTTAAAAATCCCTAAAGCTCACCCTGAAGTGATACCTTAGAAATGTACGTTACACACCGTCCAAAAATGAGTTCTTCCGGGACGAAAAAGGGTCAAATAAACGCTATTCCCTCACCCCATTCATTACTTCAGCGCGCCCAAAAACAGGCCCCATTGCCGCCCCGTAACAACAAACCAAACATGGACGGAACGCACCCGTACACTTCACACAGTCCACACCAACACACCTACATCAGGAGAACCAGATGAGGCTTCCATACTTCGGCGCGCAGCGCACCGAAACACCTCCTCGCCGCTGCCCCGATAACCGCCGCCACCAGCGCCCCGCACGCGCAGCCATGAGCTTGCTCACCGCCGGCGCACTCCTCTTCGGAGGCGACCTGCCCGCCGTCCTCGCGCAGGCACCCAGCGACGAAGCCATCCTGGCAGCAGCCCAGGCGGCACCCCAGATCGAAGGGCCCGTCAGCCCCCTCAATCTGATGCGCAATGGCGCAGCACGCCCTAACACCCCCACCGCGCCTGCTCCAGGTACGCTCCCCCAGCAGAAGTTCGACCGCTTCATCGTCACCTACACCGACGAAGCCAAGCAGCGTATGCAGCAGAACGAAGGCAATCGGGATGCAATCCAAGACATTGCTAATGACGTTAAAGACACCGTTGATGTTGCCAGTGAATCTCTGAACATCGACACCCAAATCCTGCGCACTACCTCCACCAATGACGCCGTCATCCAGACCTCCAAAACCCTCAACAAAAACGAGGCGAAGGAGTTCATGGCGAAGGTCGCCTCCGACCCGGACGTAGCCTCCGTCGAACCCGACTACATCAACTACCCCGCCGCAGAAGGCGACATCACCTTCCAGTACAACGACCCGCAGTACAGCAAGCAGTGGAACCTCACCAACCCCACCACCGGCGTTCAGAACACCGGTAACGCACGCCTGCGCCGCGGCGCAACCGTGAAAGTCGCCGTACTCGACACCGGCTACGTACCGCACCCCGACCTGGTCACCGGCATGGCGAACGGCTACGACTTCGTCAGCGACCCCCTCAGCGCCCGCGACGGCGACGGCCGCGACCCCAACCCCAGGGATGAAGGCGACTACGCACCCTACAACCTCTGCAAGGACCAGGCGAACGCCCACACCTCCACCTGGCACGGCACCAGCGTTGCCGGCATTATCGGCGCCCGCGGCAATAACGGCATGGGCATGGTTGGTACCGCCGACCTCGCCCGCGTACAGCCCGTGCGCGTGCTGGGCCGATGCGGTGGCCGCACCTCCGACATTGCCGACGCCATCATTTGGGCTGCCGGCGGACACGTTGACGGCGTGCCGGACAACACCTACCCCGCCAAGATTATCAACATGTCCATCGGCACCGTAACCCAGTGCCCCGCCGCTTACCAGCGCGCCATCAACATCGCCCGCTCCAAGGGCGCAATCGTGGTCGCCGCGGCAGGTAACGGCAACACGGAGGCGTCCAAGTACGCGCCCGCCAACTGCATGGGCGTCATCACGGTTGGTGCAACCACCAAGGCTGGCACGCGAGCTTCGTTCTCCAACTACGGCACGAGGGTTAACATCTCGGCACCGGGTGAGGACATCCTCACCCTGTCCATGAACAGCCTCGACCGCCCTGATAACACTAAGTTCAGCTACGACTATGAGAGCGGCACCTCCATGGCGGCACCGCACGTCTCCGCTCTGCTGGCGCAGCAGCTGGTCAACGGCACCTCCATCACCACCGAACAGGTGAATAAGGCGTTCACCCTCGCGGGGGGAAACCGCATCAAGTGCGATAAGTATTTCTGCAGCCGAGGTATTATCAACAGCTTCAACCTGGCTAAACAGGCTGGAAACCTGGACGCGAACGGTAGGGTGACCTACCTGCGACCGCGCAAGACAATCAAGGTGATCTCTAAGGGACTGAGCGCAGGCGCGTCTAACACCAAGATTGCCGATAGAGCCGCCGCCGCCGAGGCAGCCGAAGCAACCACAGAAGCTCTCACGGCAGGAACCAACGGCGAGAGCCTCACCGGTGGCTACGACCGGATTCCCGGCGCACCCGCCATGGAAATCCCCGAAGATGCCCAGGTCTACGACCTGAACGGTGACGCCGAGCCCATCACCCAGGACGAACCGCTAGTCACCAACCCCGCACAGAAGCCCCGCGAGGCAGACGAGCAGCGCTAAGCTACCCGTAGCGTAGCCAGACCCGGTTCACGGGCATAGCAAAGCCCCCGATGAAAGAACTCATCGGGGGCTTTTCGTATCTAAAATCAGTTTTGACTAGCGGTGATTACCGGTCGCGAAGCCCAAGTAACCATTGTTCAGGTAGCCATTGTTCGGGTATGTACTGCTCGGGTAGGTGTTCGTAGATGCACCGTACCAGGAGCGGTATCGCGGGGTGTGGCCGTGACGCGGACGCGACGGGTAGGAGGGGCGAGTCACCGGGCGGGACGGGCGGGTCCTAGTCTTAGGAGCGGGGGTCACCTTCGGTGCAGGGGTTGCCTTAGGTGCGGGGGCCTGCTGACGCTTAGCGTCCTCTTCAGCCTTCTTGCGTGCCGCCTCTTCAGCCGCCTTCTTGCGTGCGGCTTCCTCCTCAGCCTTCTTGCGTGCTGCCTCAGCCGCGGCGGCATCGGCAGCCTCACGGTCGGAGCGGACCTGCTGAACCGCGCGGGCCGCATTCACAATGCCGGAACCGCACGCGGACTGGTCGCACTCAACACCCTGAGAGGTGGACTGCAGAGCCTTCTTCGCCTGAGCGTACGTCAGCTTCGGGTCGACCGACTTCATGAGCGCCACAATACCGGCAACATGCGGTGCCGCCATGGAAGTGCCCTGGTACTCGGCGTAGTCGGCCTTACCGGGAGCAGTCTTACCGGCGTTCAGGGTGGAGAGAATACCGCCACCCCAGTAGCGGCGGTCGCCACCGGGTGCGCTCACGTCCACGCGGGAGCCGTAGTTGGAGAAGTAGGAGCGCTTGCCGTTCTTATCGGTTGCGCCCACGTTGATGACGTCCTCACAGTTGCCGGGGCTGGACTTCGACGCATCAAAGTTGTTGTTGCCCGCCGCGACGACCACGATGGAGCCGCGCTTATTCGCCTGAGCAATCGCCTGGCGGTACGGGGTGGTGCAGGTACCCTCGCTACCGATGGACATGTTAATGACCTGGGCGGGGTTCTGGTTTGTCGGAACGCCGCGCACGTTACCGCCGGCAGCCCAAATAATGCCGTCGGTGATGTCCGAGTCGAAGCCGCCGCAGGCGCCCAGAACGCGCACGGGCACGATCTTCGCCTCGGGTGCCACACCGGCAATGCCCTCGTTGTTGTTTGCGATAGCGGCGATAGTGCCCGCCACGTGGGTGCCGTGCCAGTCGGAGGCGGTCGCCTTCGAACCGGTGAAGCACTGGTTGTCTACGGTCCAGTTGCCGGCGTCGGTCGGGTCGGAGTCGCGGCCGTTACCGTCGTTGGAGAACGCCGACTCGGCAATGAAGTCGTAGCCGGGCAGCACGTTAGCGTCCAGGTCCGGGTGGGCGGTAATGCCGGAGTCCAGCACCGCCACGGTCACGCCCTTGCCGCGGGTGGTGCCCCACGCTTCCAGTGCGGAGACGCCCTTCTCGCCGGTGAGGGACCACATGCGGTTCATCTTCGGGTCGTTGATCTTGACGGGGTCCGAGGTGTTGTCCACGGTGGCGTAGCGGCGCATATCGGGCGAGACGGAGGCGACCTTGGAGTTTGCGCTCAGGGCGTTCATGTACTGCTGCGCCTGCGCGGGGGTGAGCTCTGCGGAGGTGGTGACCACGCTGGCATCCAGCGCGGTGGAGCGGACGTAGCTGGTCTTAATGTTCAGCAGCTCGTCAATGCTCTGCACCTCGGAGGTGATGCCTGCGTAGAGTGCGTCGGTCCAGGTTGCCTGCTGGGTGCCGGCGGCTGCGGACCAGTCAATCTGGTCTGCGGTGGCGTCAGTGGAGGCGGCGTTTTTCGCCTCATCGGTGTAGGTGATGATGAAGCGGTTGTATGCCACGGGCGTAGCCTGCGCGGTCTGCGCGGTATTGGAGATCTGGGCGGTATGAGAAGCCTGTGCCGCCGCAGATGCCTTGGGCTGGGTGGCCTGCGCGGTGGGTGCGGCCACGGCGGGGATCATGCTTGCCGAGAGCAGGCAGGTTGCGGTGACGAAGCTCAGCAGGGAACGCTGTGAGGAGCGTGCCTGCGAGGGGCGAGCAATGCGAAGCATGGACGTCCTTGAGGTGAGTGGTACCGGGTGCGCACGATGCGACGTGGCGTTGCCATTCGCGTTGAGGGTGTGCGCTCGGTACGAGTGAATACGGATAGAGTGGGGTGTTAGCGCTGTGCGGTGTTTTCATCGCACGTATCTGCTGGGCAGATACCTCTGTGGACAGGTCAGTAGACACATGTCTCTACAGGCAGATGTCGTTGTGCGGGGTGGTTGATACACGGCGCTGCGGTGCGTGGTGCCTGCGTTGTGGCTTGTGGAGCTGTTGAGGGTAGCTCCACAATATGCATGCACGGGTACGCACCGTGAGATACTCTAGCACCCTTTCCGGGTTACTTTATGAATAAAATAACCTTTGTGATGAAGCTCATTTTATGTAGGGATGAGTGAAACTTAAATCTTTACCTTAAGTCCATGAGAATAGTTCGACTAGGCATTTCTTTATCTGCATTTACATGAAAGAAAAATCTCATTATCTACGCCACACTATCGAGTTTTAGCCGCTATATACCTGGAAAAAGATGCTAGGATAGCGATATCTCACCACATAAACTACTTCCGAAGAACTCCCGCACGGGGGTTTTAGAGAAAAATACACATCAATGCAGTGATGTGCATTTTCTTTTTCTATTCGCTCCTCACAAGCAAATACACAAAAGAATGCAGATATTTTCTCGAAGGTGCATTTATGTGAGTGAATAACCAACCCACTTGCCGCTTCCGGCACTCACATACGCAAAGGACCCCGATGTCTTTTACCACTCACCCCTCAGCACGCGGCATCGCACGCACCGCGCTGAGCCTGGGTACTGCAGCAACACTCGTCGCAACCCTGGGCGCACCCGCATCCTTCGCGGCACCCGCAAAGGCTAACAGCGCCGAACGTACCAAGGCGCACACCACCATCTCCTCCCTCAGCTCCGAGCAGCAGAAGGCAGGCTTCAACCGCTTCGTTATCACCTACACCGATAGCGCACTGAACGCGGGCGGCGTCAACTGGGCAAGCCCCGCAGGCACCCAGGTCGCCACCTGGAACGACGCCCTCTACCAGGGCATCACCTCCGAGGTGAAGAGCGTCGACGACCTCTTCAAAATCAAGACCAACTACGTGCGCACCACCGCCCAGAAGGCAACCGTGGTGACCGTCTCCTCCAAGCTCACCGCAGAGCAGGCGGAGAAGTACATGGCAACCCTGAGCTCCAACCCCTCCGTCGCATCGGTTGAGCCCGACCTGTTGCGCCGCTCCACCGCGCGCACTCGTACCGCCACCACCTCCAAGGTGGCTCAGGTAGCTCAGGCGTCGAACCAGGTTGTAGCGCCCAACGATACCCTCTACCCGCAGCAGTGGAACCTGCACGGTACCAAGGGCCTGGCCGCGCCCGAGGCGTGGAAGACCACCCAGGGCGCTGGCGTGACCGTTGCTGTGATTGACTCCGGCATCGTCAAGCACCCCGACCTGGACGCGAACGTTCTGCCCGGCTACGACTTCATCACCGAGCCCTCCATCGCCCGTGACGGCAACGGCCGCGACGCCGACCCCACCGACCAGGGTAACTGGGAAGAAGCAGGCGTCTGCGGCGCTGACTCTGAGGCAAGCGAGTCGAACTGGCACGGCACCCATGTGGCCGGTTCCATCGCCGCGATCATGAACAACAAGCGCGGCATCGCGGGCGTGGCTCCCAACGCCAAGATTCTGCCCCTGCGTGCCCTGGGCATGTGCGGTGGCTACGACTCCGATATCGCGGATGCTATGGTGTGGGCCGCGGGCGGCACCGTTGAAGGCGTGCCCGCCAACACCCACCCCGCCCAGATCATCAACCTCTCCCTCGGTGGCGAGGGTACCTGCCCCGCGACCTACTCCAAGGCCATTGCCGAGGTGAATAAGCGTGGTGCCATTCTGGTGGTTGCCGCCGGTAACGACAATCAGGACACCTCCAAGATTGCCCCCGCAAACTGCGGCGGTTCGATTGTGGTTGGCTCCACGAATCAGAAGGGTCAGCGCAGCGATTTCTCCAACTACGGCAAGATCGTTGATGTGAGCGCCCCCGGCGACGGCATCATGTCTACCGTGGACCTCGGCACCACCGTATCCACCGGTGCCGGCTACACCGAGTACGATGGCACCTCCATGGCGGCTCCCCAGGTGGCCGGCATCATCGCCCTGATGAAGTCCGTGGACCCCTCGCTGACCGCCGATCGTGCAAAGCAGGTCCTCAAGCAGAGCGCAAAGCCGCTGACCTGCGATGTGAACGCATGCGGCGCGGGCATCGCGAACGCCGCGAGCGCTCTGGAGGTCCTGCAGGGTAAGAACGCCGCCCCGGCGCACCCCAAGCCCAAGCGTGCACCGAAGTACCCGACCCGTGCGGCTCGCACCGGTTACGTGACCAACCCGACCACGAATCACAACCCGCCGTTCCTGATTACCCCGCACGGCCTGATTCCCGGTCAGTAATTCGGTGAGCTCTCACCCCTCAGTCTTCCGGCGGCGTTAGCCGCGGGAAACCTCAAAGAATGACAATCACAAAGCCCCCGCCGGATACGTCCCGGTGGGGGCTTTGCGTGAACAGAACACCGCACGCATCGGGTGCGGTTTGATATCTCCCGGCCGTCCTCACGACTAACGAGCGGGAGAGGCTGAGGGCTCGAACGGTGATCCGTCCAGCGCCGGTTGGCTACCGAAACGGGCCAACCGGTCTAGGTGGACCGGGTGCGCGAGCCGCGCAGGCCGGCAGCTTCCAGTCGAGCCGATTCGTAGCTGAGGGCGCGCAGACCAGAAGGAGACACTCCGCCGGAGCGTAGAACCACAGGCGACTGCTTCCGGGCCACACCCCGGTACGAGCCACCGTGAGCCTGATCCTGTGCCCGGCCCGCGGGGATCTGGGTGGAGTCGGCCTTTCGCGTGCCGGATTCTTGCGAGGGCTTATCCGCGAACACCCAGCGGCGCTGAACCGCAAAACTCACCGGAATCAGGATGAGCTCGGTCAGAATCTTGGCCACCAGCAGGGACGCGCCCAGCCCGGTCAGGGCTTCCATGAGGGCCGCATTGGCGGCGAGGATGCACACCGCCAGCGTCGCGTATCGCACCAGCGAGGAGGAGGTCGAGGGCATTGAGTCCCCATCATGCATAATTATGCGATTGACTGTGAAGTTCGTCAGCGCCGAGATGACGCGTGCCCCCACCACTGCCCCCAGGAGCGGAACCCCCAGAGCCACGAGCGCGAAGAGCGCGAGCGCATCCACCAGGAACCCGGTCACAAACGAGGACGCCAGGAAGAGCAGCAGCGGCGCGTAAATACGGGCCGAATCCTGCAGGGGCCTGAAGTGGCTGGTCGGGTTGCCCGGCTCGTACACCTTGACGATGGGTACCTGCACCAGCTCCACCTCGGCGCGCGTGGCGCGTAGCAGCATGGAGAACTCGTACTCGTACTTATCACCCGGAATCTGTAGCAGCCAGTCCAGGATCTGCGGAGTAAAGGCACGCAACCCGGTCTGCGTATCGGCCACGTGCTTTCCGGTGGCTAGGGCGAAGAACCCAACGGTTGCGCTATTGCCGACCTTTGAGCGCAGCGGAACCCTGGTGCCTTCCTCACCCGCATCCGGGTCGGGTAGGGTGCGCACACCCAGGACGATGGCCCGCTGTCCGGAGGCGGCCAGGCTCTCGGCGCGCACACCCACTCGAAAGATATCTTGGGGTAGGTGCTGGCCGTCCGCATCCGCGGTCACGAGAATTTCGCCGGGGCGATTGTTCTGTGCCCACTCGATGCCGGTACGCAGGGCCGCGCCCTTGCCTCGGTTGACGGTATGGGTCCGAACGATGGCTCCATCCAGGTGTAGCTCGGCAAAAATTGGCGCATAGGTGCTGCCGGATCCATCGTCAATCACGAGGATCTCTGCGCTCGCGTCTTGCGCCTTTAGAGCGTGTGCAAGACGGACAAGAGACTGGTCAGGCTTATATGCGGGAATTAGAATAATCATGATGCGCTCCCGGCAATGTAGAGAATGTCACTGGTTCCACGCTCCTTCGTGCCACCCTGGGGGCGGTTGACCAGCTGGTTGTTGAAGACCATGGCGGATGAGCCACCACCGTCCAGGTTGTAGGCGCTCACGCAACCCAGGTCCTTGAACATCTGCGCGAACTCGGTCATGGTTACGCCGCGCGAGTAGTTGGTGGAACGGCCATCGACCACGATGAAGACCAGGTGGTTAGCGCCGAGCACACCCACACCGGTTCGAGGCTGGTTACCCTGAATCGAGTGGTTACCGAAGTTGGTGTCCACCTCAACGCTGTCGATGCCATCCACGATGGCGGAATCCTTCACCAGGGCCGGGCCGAAGGAGAGGGTGTTCCACACACCCTCGTTGACGAGGATCTGGGCGTTGGTTGCGGTTTCGTCGTAGAGCTTGACGGAGCCGTCGCGGTAGAATGCGAGGCCCTCGCGAGCGCCGGAGTCACGGTAGACAACACCGTTTCGGATCACGATGCCGGTGGTACGGAAGCCGTAGTAGTCGCCGTTAATGGCCCAGATACCGTTGTGCTCCGAGGCGATATTCGAGGGGGTATCAATGATGTTCTGGCCGAACTTGTTGTTCGCAAAGGCGCTACGCAGCAGGGTCGCGTTATCGAGCTTGATGTCCGCGACGAAGGAAACAACCGCGTCGGAGCCGCTACCGGTGGTGGTGGAGGTGATGGTAATCGAGCCTTCGTTAGCGGTGAGGGTCTGGCCATCGATTTTCACCCCGGTCAGTTCGCTAGGGCTTGCGGTGGCGGAGCCGGATGCTGAGGCGTTCGCCTGGGCTGCGGCCGCCTCGTAGGCGGTGGTGTCTTCGATTTCGGTGTGCTCTGCCAGGTAGCGGTTGTAGGCCCAGCCCGCGCCGCCGCCAACAACGGCGAGCGCGCCGAGGCCGCCTCCGATAAAGATACGGCGGGTGAGCTTCTTCTTGGCGAGCTTCTGTTCTACTGCGGCTTGCTCTGCGGCGGTTTGTTCTGCCGCGGCCTGGGTGGTCTGGTTGCTGTTCTGAGTCATGTTCTGTTCGTTATTCATGACTCTAGATTGCCCGTGTACTCTCAGCGCCAGGCATGACTAAGCTGTGCCTCAGCTATGTATGCTTATTCAGCCGAAATTATTTTATGCAGGGGTGTTCCGTCTTTCCGAGGCCTCCGGCGGAGCGCTCCCCTTCGTGTTTTTCTCGGTTACGCGTCCCCTTATCCGCGCTCCTCCCGGGGCTCGCCCTCTCGGCTTGGGGTCTTGAGGGCACGAAAAAACCGGCTGAGCACCCCGTGCGGGGCCTCAAGCCGGTTCATCATCTGTCGAATACGATCGGTCGATATGCACCGAATCATT
>ERZ651108.1398-NODE-1398-length-10597-cov-4.464143_pt1 | contig 10597 bp, 8 predicted proteins | sample MGYA00512173_ERZ651108 | MGnify/ENA metagenome assembly ERZ651108 | reverse complement strand
CTCGCGTACGCGCGCGCGAAGCGTGCCGCAAACCCTGTAAACAAAGGACTTCTAGGAGTTTCCTTTGTTCTTTTTTTGTGTCCTTACCTTAACTGAAATATAAAGAAATTAAGCTATACTTTTTATTTGATTTTAAATACTAAAAATGAGAGATTATGACAAAAAACAAAGAAACTAAAAAACAGGATTATCTGCAACCAACGTGTTGCGTATTCTTCGTTGAGGCAGAAAGTCCTGTCTGCACTTCCGTTTACCACAAAGTGTCAGGTTCTTTTGAGCCAAAGAATAACACCTATTTCGAGGAGAATAGATGGGATGCTCATGCCAGTGATACAGATTGGAAACGTGAAGATGTAGAGAGTGGAACAATAGAGTTCTAGAATTACGGAATGAGAGTTATAAATTTAAAAAGACATCAAGAATGAAAAGTAATTATTTAATATTGAAAACGTTTTTAACACCGCTTGCTTTCGCCGTATTGCTTATTATGGCAGCTGCTTGTCAGCAGGAAGATAACATAAGTACAGGAGAAAGTACTAACGGCAAGGTGGTCATAACACCAACAATGCTTAAATTTGCAGAAGCACCATTCAGTGAAGATGATGAAGCCGTAACTAGAGGGGCTGCAGAAGCACCTCAGACAAAGTCTGTAGATTTAGGTAATGGTATTGAAGCACAAATGACACTTGAGGCTGATACCAAGAGTGATACTATCTTTAAGAAACCACGTACACGTGCATCACAGCCTCTAAGCAATGGCTTCTACACTATCCGTGCCTTTCAAGGTAATACGCTCAAGGGTGAGATGAAAGGTTATATAAACTCTGGAGTCTTTACGCCTGCTACAGGTTCAAAGGATTGTATTATTCTTGATCCAAATCAGAATTACGACTTTGTTTGTTTCAATGACAAATTAAGCCAGAATTCTGATGGGACACTTTCAGTAACACAAGCAAATGTGAAAACTGCTTATATTGGGCGTTTGGATAATACCTATGTCACAGGTAAAACCCAATATATCTCGTTCTATATGAAGCATGTTGGTTCGCGTGTATATCTTGAGTTACATAGTTTCCTCCCTATAAAGCATGCTGTCAGTGCAACGCTCACTTCACCTAACAACAATGTACCCACTAGCGTAAAACTTGATGAGAAAGGTTATAATCCAATTGCCACTTCTGTTACGACAATCAATAAGACTTTAACGACCAATTATTGGCAAGGCCATCCTTTTCCCGGTAGTCCTGCTGATATATTATATTCGAGTTCTGAAGATCCTAAGAATGACATGGAGTACCATTATGCCAACAGAGATACTACTTACACATGGTTCCTTCCTGGAACTCCACTTCGCCAGATGCGTCTAGATTTACCTTCATTGACGCTCTACGGAAAGACAGCTGCACCAAGCACCCATCTTTACTCAACAGATCCTGCTCTCTCTGGTTTTGTCACCAAAGAAAATACAACTTACAAACTCAAAATTCGTCTTGTCTATACGGGCTTCAAATATCTATTCTCTGATGGCACTGTAGGAACGCTCAAAGCTAATCGTTCCAAGACTCCGATAGCCTTTGTTGTAAAAGACAATGACGGAACACCGAACTCTGGTGTAGCTATTGCTTTGAAAGAAGCAGATTTAGGTAGTTCTTGGTCGCCTTCTACTGGCAATGTGAAGAATACAGATTGTCAATGGACAACACAAAGCCTTTATAGTGCCCCTGGCTCTAATCCTGTTTATATGACAACAAACTTTTACCGCTTAGGGTCAGGATTTACTGACAATCTCTCTGACATGAACGGATATAACTGGACATGGGATCCTACGACTAATGCAATGCCTGACTATAGTAGTGGTCAGCCCAAAGGGAACAATCAATATTATTTCCCCGCTTTCTATTATGCTGCTCATTATGATCCAGGTGTTACTTTAACAGGTACTATTGCTAATCAGAAGTGGTATCTCCCTGCATCAGGAGAATGGAGAATCGCTATGGACGCTATGAGTTTGGGTCAGATTGATAATAGTTGGAGTTATAATGGTGGTAAAGGTGCAGCAGGTAATGGACGTTTTGACCCAGTAATTCTAAATTATGCACTCACCGCCCATTACAGCAATAATGGTGTACTTGTCGGAGGTCAAGCCTCTAATAGATATGGGTTCACGGAGTACTTTACTAGTACCTTTGAAAATGACGGATCAACTACCTCTCCAGATATAGTTAACTTTAGCCTTAGTACAGGTTGGACTGGAAATGATGGTACAACATACCCGAGTGTATATTCTATCCAGTATAATAGTGGGCTATCAATGTGGAATCAAGTAACGGATGTAAGAGCAAAGGTACGTGCTTTCATTCATTTCTAAAATGTTGTAGTAAATGGAGCTATTATAGCAAATTTTTGAGGTCAAGAAAAAGCCGCCACGGAGGTGACGGCTCAGAATTAGATTAAGAAATAGTTTCGATGAGATGAATGCTATGTATATATATTAATCTTCAACATAGTCATTGTCGTTTTCCCGGTCTAGTCCAAGAGGCTTAAGATTATCGAGAATCTGTCCAATGATGGAGCTTCTGACGATGTCATTTTCATCCATAAAAATCTGAGCTGCGCGAGGAATACCCTTTAAGGCTCGGCGCGCATAAAGAATACCGTTGTGATTTTTGTTGACACCTTTAGCGTAAGGATGAGGTTGACTTTCGTCGCCTGTGAAGATCATTTTAGATCCCTCTCCGATACGAGTCATGGCAGACAGCATCTGTTCATTGGTCATATCTTGAGCTTCGTCGACAATGATAAAATCATTCTGAAAACTCTTTCCTTTGATGTAGAAAATCGGAATAGAACGGAAGGATTTTTGGTAGGACAGATTAGCCTTGTCTTCTAGAAGCTGCTGCTTGACGCGAGGTTGAAGGTTGGATGATTTTTCAGAATATTTATTCTTACCTCTATTCTTCTCTTCATGCTTCCTCTTTTTGCTAGTTCGGCAAGTAAAAGTCTCTTTTTTGTCGATCATAGTATACTCATCATCGTCTTCATAGATCCAATTTTTACCATGGATGTAAGACTGATGTGTAACTTCTTCATGTTGCTGATCGATTAGGGTACTATTATTGCAGGGGTCGTCATTGTAAATTTTATGATAATTTAACAATGCATTGATAATATTGGCAGACTTGATAGACATTTTTTCTTCCAAGTCTCCTGGCAAAGTACCAACGCCATCATCACCACGAACTTCTGAAGCAACAACGGAAACGATATCGTAGTTACCTTTTTGAACTTGTTTCATTCCTTCAATGGCGGCAATAAAAGTTTTTCCGGTACCAGCACAGCCAGAAACTAGAATCATATCAATATTCTTATTATAGATAGAGTCTAAATACATGGCTTGACCAGGTGTTTTGGCTTTCAGGAAGGGTTTCTGTTTGCTATTTAGGTAGCTATTAAGGTGGACGATTTTATCTTCATCTCCACTAACATCTAAGCGGCCGATATTCCAAAATTCACCCTTACTTTTCCCGTAGTTTTCGTCATCGATGCTATCTTCGCAACTGAATTCAATGAATTCGTTAGGAGCCAAGGTAGGCTCATCTGGCATACGTTCTTCCCATTCTTCTAAGGGGATGAAGCCACCTTTTTGGACGAAGTGACTATAGAGGTCTGATGGAATGATACACTTGCGTCGGCCGGTGAATTTGAACTTGGGATCGGTTTCCAGCGGTAAGCTTTTAATGTTATGCGCCACGGCACAAACACGCATTTCCTTGTCGTTAGTTACCAAACGGATCTTTTTATTCAGAGCCTCGGGTTCATCTTTGGCTTGTTTGCCTTTTTTGAGGCAGTGAGCTAAATCGAGAGTCTGTAAAAAGATTTGCTCATCCATATTGACGGGTTCAAAATCCCAAGAAACCACGGCAGATTCGGTGCTTTTGATAATCATAAAAGCACGGCTACAGTTTTCAAAGGCAATTTGATTACCAATATCTAGATTTGGATCGTGACCAAGTTTGGAAGATTCATCGGCTAGAACCGATTGCACGAGCTCGTCGATACGGCTTAAAACCTTACCGGCAATGAAGCTACGCTCAGAAGACTCGTGTCTGAAGCTTTTTAATTCATGAAGTACAGTATCAGGTATTACAATACATGAGTTTTTCAAGTTGATATTTTTAATAGCTAATTTCTTAAATCCGCGTTTGGTGGGAATAATATCTGGGTTATCGATAATAATATTAGTATCGATAACGTAATATTTTTCCTTGGGGTCAGTGGAAAGATAAGCTACAGATTCTGCACTTGAGATGCTTCCAGAGGTCTTCTCCTTAAGACTTGTTTGAGCACTGAGTATACTTTTAATTTCACTCATAACTATCTCCTTTTTAAGGTACGAGAAATACGTTTTAGGTATTTCTGTAGGGTGGGGCTTGGATTTTTGAAGTCCAAGAATAGAGGTGTATCCTCTATTAGGCTAATTATTACATATTTTTCTAAAAATTCAAGAGTGAAAAATAGAGGTCGAGGAGTTTTTTGATCTGGTGGGATTGAAGATAAGTTTTTTCGCTAGCCGCGAGGTTTTGGCTGAGTTTTTGAATAATTTCTGGTTGATGGTAAATCTTAAGAAGCAGCTCTGCCATGGCGTGAGGAGTTGGTGATTTGGCGCAGAGGCCACCGTGATTGGGCACGATTTCGGACATATCAGGGTCGGCATAAATGACCGGCAGATTGCAGGCGGCGGCTTCTAGAATGGTGAGACCTTGGGTGTCAAATTGGTAAGAATTAATAATGGAAAGATGTTGGTCCTCGGTATATTTTTGGAGGATTTCTTGGTGTGGGATGGTGCCAAGAATTTTAATGGATGCCTCATCGAAATGTTTTTTGCAAAATTTTTGCACTTTGGACATTTGGTTGCCGTCGCCAATGATAGTAAAAATAAAACGAAAATTGGGCTCAAGTTTTTGAGCGATTCTGAGTGATTCTAGAAATGGTAAAATACGCTTTTCTTTCGAAAGACGAGAAAACCAGAGGATGCGAAGTGGTTCGTTATTTTGATAGGTGCGGATTTTGGGTGTGAAATTTGCAATTTCTTGATCGGCGATACCGTTTGAAATGACGGAAATTGGACGAGTGACACCGAAAAGTTGAAGTTTTTTGGCAAAATGTGCGGAGGGGGTAATTACCTGGTCGGCCAGATTGGCTTGGCGGACCATCATTTGCCACATCTCACGGCGAGCAATTGTGGGGGCGAGATTTTTGATCTCGGTGTTCTGATAATCCGGCTTAAGAGATTTTTTCGCGATAGGTTTTAGAGTAGCGCGATGAATCAAATTAATTCCAGTGGCGGCAAGAGTTTTGAAAGGATGTGGGACGTTGATCGCGATAGCCATATCTTCCCGACCGTGCATAGTTTGGACGACTTTGATGCTATATTTTTTGGCAAGCAAAAGGCCAGCCATGCTAGTGGTGGCTTCATAATGGATGTGAAAAAGGTCAAAAGCTTCAGCGAGATTCGGGTATTTCTTCTCTATAAAACGCGTCACATATTTAGTCCATTTGGAAAAAGGTGCACCATTGACTAGAAATTTGGCAGTCGGGACGAGAATAACGTTCGGGTCATAATCGGCACCAAATTTATTTAGGGGATTAGAATAATCTTTCTGTGTGCCAGGGCAAAAAATTGTGACTTGGTATCCAAGTGCTTCTAGGCTGGTTTTTTGAGCACGAATGGAAGATGGAATGCCGCCAGGAATACCAAGAAAAACATCGGTAAAAATCGCGATATGAAGTTTAGAGTGAGGGTTTGACATGTTTTTGTGATATTTATCTCATATATGAGATATTTAATTTAAATTAAATCTTTGGAACGATTGATGGATTTGCGTGGGCCATTTTTGCGGTCATTATGGAAAGAGAATTTCAGTGGAGTACCGAGGAATGGGAATTTTTCACGAATACAGCGTTCGAGATAACGTTTGTAAGACCAGTGGAGTAATTCCATTTCGCGACCATGAATGACAAACCATGGTGGGCAGGTGTCGGTCTGAGTGATGTATTGGAGTTTTGGATGAGTATTTTTTAGTCCTGCTGGTGGATGTGAAATTACCGCTTCATTTAGGACCTTATTAAGTTCTGAAGTTTTGAGTTCGGTGTGACGAGCGATATCAACTTCGGTGATAAGTTCAAATAATTTGGTGACATTTTTGCCGGTCTCGGAACTGGTAATAATCACTGGGGCGAAAGATAAGAAATTAAAATCGTGTTCCAGATTATCGAGAATATTATCGATTTGAGAAAGTTCCGTTGGTTTAGATTTATCAGAAATAGTAGAAACTACAGGGGTGGAATTGTCGAGCAGGTCGGATTTGGTAATGACCAAAATTACACTTTTACCGGCTTCAATGATTTGGCCAGCGAGGGATTGATCGAGCTTAGAATGTGGTTCAGTGGAATCGACAAGTAGTAAACAGATGTCGGATTCTTCGATGGCAGAAAGGGTGCGAATAGCAGAAAATTTTTCAATGCCAACTTCACGTTTGCCTGGTTTACGGAGACCAGCAGTGTCGAGGAACTCAATGGTTTGGCCTTTAAATTTAAGCTCAAGGCGATTAATATCGCGCGTGGTTCCCTGCTTGGAGCTGGTGATAGCTTGCTGTTTTTGGCCAAGGCGATTGAAGAGGCTGGATTTGCCAACGTTAGGGCGACCGATGAGGGCTACCTTAATGGCGGTTTCGGTTTTTTCTTCGGGGTCAAGCTCGCTGGTGTTTGGATAGGAATTTAATTCGCGATAAATACGGGATTTGAGATCTTTAATTCCCTGTCCGGTAGTGGCAGAAGTTTGATAAGTTTCGTCTGCTTTTATACCAAATTTGATATATTCGGCAAAAGGTAGAGATTCTTTTAGGTCGGACTTATTCAGGACGAGGAGAACTGGCTTGCGGGATTTAAGTGCCATGCGAGCAATGTCTTTGTCGCGGAAATCTGGATATTTGGTAGAGTCGACGGTTAATAAAATTAAATCTGCAGAATCGATGGCATCTTCGATTTGATCCTGGATGGAAGCTTCAAAATCATCTTCAGGATTTTTTAAACCAGCAGTGTCAATAAGAGTAAAAGCTTGATCAATAGTCGCCACCACGCTATCACGAGTAGTGCCGGCCTCGCGAGCCACAATGGCAATATTTTTGTGTGCCATGCGATTTAATAGGCTGGATTTACCAGCGTTGGTCTGGCCGATAAGGGCGACAATTGGAAGCTTTTTCATGCGTTATATTATAACATCGAAAATAGAGTATGTAAAGAAAAAGCCTAAGTTAAAACCGTTAAAAGACAGGCTGGCAACGCCTAAGAAGGGATTTTTCGGGAAATTGAAGGAAATGCTTCTGGGGAAAACGATAGATGACGATTTGTATGAAGAATTGGAGGAATTGCTGATTCAATCGGATATTGGGATGAATATGACAATAAAACTTGTTGAGGAGCTTGAAAAATCAGTTGCTAAAAAAAGATTGAAAACTTCGGAAGCAGTTTATGAAGAGTTGAAGGAATTGCTAAAAGAGAAATTGATTAATAACAATAAGGAAAATACTGAATTGAAGCTGAAAGATGGGCAGTTGAATATTATTTTGGTTGTTGGAGTTAACGGTGTTGGGAAAACGACTTCGATTGGAAAAATTGCGAAAAAATTGAAGGATGAAGGTAAGAAGGTAATTATTGGAGCTGGAGATACTTTTAGGGCTGCGGCGATTGAGCAAGTTGAAGAATGGGGAAACAGAGTTGGTGTTGAAGTTATAAAACAAGCTCATGGAAGTGACCCAGCAGCAGTTATTTTTGATGCAGTGAGTACAGCTAGAAACAAAAATTATGATGTTGTAATTTTGGATACGGCTGGAAGATTGCATAATAAGCGTGATTTGATGAAGGAATTGGAAAAAATTAATAAAATAATTAGACAGCAATCTGGACAAGATGAATTTGAGACATTGCTTGTAATTGACAGTACGACAGGGCAAAATGGACTTGAACAAGCGAGAATTTTTAATGAAATTGTTGATTTGACTGGAATTATTTTGACAAAATTTGATGGGACTGCCAAAGGTGGAATAATTTTCCCGATAACAGCAGAACTTGAGAAACCAATTAAGTTTATCGGAGTTGGAGAAGGAATTGAGGATTTGAGAACATTTGATACGAAGGAATTCGTTGAAGCGATGTTTGAAGATTAATAATTTTTGTATATTATAATTGATAAAAATTAATAAATAAAACTAAAACAGAATGGAGTTGAGTTGTGTGGTAAGTAGCTTACTAGAACAATTGAAAGAGAGAGCAAAAAAATTAGAAAAAACTATAATTTTACCTGAAACTGAAGATGAAAGAGTGTTAAGAGCGGCAGAAAAGGCTATGGCAGAAGGTGTAGCTAAAATTGCTTTAGTTGGAAATGAAGAAGAATTGAAGGCAAAAGCTGCAGAATTAGGTGTTTCATTGGAAGGAGCTATTTTCTATGATCCGAATAATTGTAAGACAATAGATGAAATGGCAGAACAATTGAGAAAAAGAAGAGAGAAAAAAGGTATGACATTTGAAACAGCAAAAGCTATTTTGTTGTCAGATCCAAGATTTTTTGGAGCGATGTTAGTTAGACAAGGAAGGGTTGATGGAATGGTTGCTGGATCAAATTCACCGACAGCACATGTGTTGAGAGCTGCAATTTTAGTTATTGGACCAAAACCAGGATTGAAAACGGTTTCGAGTTCATTTATAATGATTACGAATGCAACTGAATTTGGAGATAATGGAGTATTTGTTTATTCAGATGCGGGAGTTATTCCTAATCCTACAGCGTTACAATTGGCAGATATTGCAGTATCGGCAGCAGAAAAAGCAAGATTTACAGCAGGAATTAAAGAGCCAAAAGTTGCGTTCTTGTCGTACTCGACAATGGGAAGTGCTGATGGAGAATCAGTTACAAAAGTTAGAGAAGCAATGGAAATTTTGAGAGAAAGAGATATTGATTTTGAATTTGATGGAGAATTACAATTAGATGCGGCAATAGTTCCAGAAGTTGCAGCTTCAAAAGCACCTAATTCAAAAGTGGCTGGACATGCAAATGTATTAATTTTCCCTGACTTGAATGCAGGAAACATTGGATACAAATTAACACAAAGATTGGCAAAAGCTAAAGCATTGGGACCATTAATTCAAGGATTGGCAAGTCCAGTGCATGATTTGTCAAGAGGATGTAATGTGGACGATATTGTAGAGGTTGTGGCGATAACAGCGGTTGAATCAGAACAATAAAAATTATATTTTGAGGAGCTTGTAATAATTTTGTGAAAATGTAAAAAAATTCTAAAAAAGTAGCATAAGGAGAGAAAATATGAAAGTATTAGTTATAAACAGTGGAAGTTCATCTTTAAAATTTGAGTTAATAGATATGACAAATGAAAAATCAATTGCAAAAGGATTGTGTGAAAGAATTGGAATTTCAAATCCGATTTTCACTTACAAAAATTTGGTGAAAGGTGTTGTTGTAAAAGATAGACCTGAACCTATGGAAAATCATAAAATTGCGATTGATGTTGTGTTGAAACAATTGCAAGATCCTGAAAATGGAGTTATAAGAAATGTTGATGAAATTGATGCGATTGGACATAGAGTGGTTCATGGTGGAGAATATTATGACGATTCTGTTTTAGTAGATGATGAAGTTTTGAAAAATTTAGAAGAATTATCAGCATTGGCACCACTTCACAATCCAGCAAATGTTATGGGAATAAAAGTTATGCGTGAATTATTACCAGGTAAAAAAAATGTTGCTGTATTTGATACTGCATTCCATCAAACAATGGAGCCAAAAGCATTTATGTATGCATTACCGTATGAAGATTACACTGAATTGAAAGTTAGAAAATACGGATTCCACGGTACTTCTCATAAATATGTAAGTGAAGTTGCAAGAGAAATGTTAGGAAAAGAAGATTCAAAAATAATTGTTTGTCATTTAGGAAATGGAGCGAGTATTTCGGCTGTGCAAAATGGTAAAGTTGTAGATACTTCAATGGGATTAACACCGTTGGCAGGAGTTATGATGGGAACTAGAACGGGAGACGTTGATCCAGCCGCAGCATTTTATATAATGGAAAAAAGAGGACTTGATTTAAAAGGAATCGATACGAGAATGAACAAACAATCAGGAATTAAAGGAATTTTTGGACCAAGTTCTGATTTTAGAGATTTAGCGTCTGAAATGGAAAAAGGAAATGAAAGAGCAATATTAGCATATGATATGTTCTGTTACAAAATAAAATCTTACATTGGAGCATATGTAGCAGCTATGAATGGTATAGATGCTATTGCCTTCACAGGTGGAATCGGAGAAAATGCATTTTATGTAAGAAGAGATATTTGTAATGATTTAACATTTTTAGGAATCAAATTAGATGATGAAAAAGCTGGAGAATGGTTGCCAGGAAATGTTGAAATTACGACAAAAGACTCTAAAGTTAAAGTTTATAAAATTGAGACAGCAGAAGAATTGGTAATTGCAAGAGATACTTATAGATTAACAAAATAATTTATTTTAAAATTTAAAAGA
>ERZ651108.1396-NODE-1396-length-10598-cov-9.175567_pt1 | contig 10598 bp, 8 predicted proteins | sample MGYA00512173_ERZ651108 | MGnify/ENA metagenome assembly ERZ651108 | reverse complement strand
CCGTCAAGTGCGGCCTGGCAGCAGACGAAAACGCCGACGACCTCAAGGACCTCGATGAAGCGCGCAAGCTCATCACCGCCCTGGCGGGCCTGGTCACCGCTGCCGCCCCCGAAATCGGTTCCCAGCACGCAGCACCCCTGCGCGACGGCCTGCGCACCCTGCAGCTCGCATTCCGTGAGGCTTCCCCCTTCCCGGACGAGCCCGGCAAGGGCCCCGGCGAGAAGCTGACCGGCCCGGTGTACTAAACCAATCTCTCAAACCGGCCGGCCGGCCATGTCGCCCCCAATCTATTCACGGTAAAGCCCCGTCTCCCTCGGCTGAAGGAGGCGGGGCTTTACCGTATATATTCTGCGCGATATATTCTGCGCGGACTGGCGGGATCCGACAGCCTTATCAGAAAGGAGAGATTCAGCGGGAGCCAGCGACCTCGAGTGCCCGCTCAAAGCTAAAGTTCCCCACGTACAGCGCCTTGCCCAGCACCACGCCCTCCAATCCGTAAGGCACCATGGCGCGCAGCTTCTCAAGGTCCGCCAGCGACGCCACGCCACCGGACGCCACCACCCGACAGACGGTCTGGGCCAGCACCTCATCGAGCAGTTCCGCGCCGGGACCAGCCAGCGAGCCATCCTTACTCACGTCGGTGACAATGTAGCGACGCACGCCCACGCTTTCTAGCCAGGCCAGCGCCTCCGCCACCTCGGGGCCCGACCAGTCGGTTCCGCGAGCCACCGTCACCCAACCCCGCTCGGGGTCGTAACGGGCGTCGAGCCCCAGGGCTAGAAGATCAGAATCCGCGTAACGAGCCAGGATACTTTCAAGCCAGACAGAATCCGCCAGCGCCGCGCTGGTCACGTTCACGCGGTCCGGGTTGAGGCTCAGGGCGCGCTCCAGGCTCTCAGCATTACGCACACCGCCACTGACCTGAATACGAACCGGAGCGGAGCCGCGGGCATTCTCGGCACGGACGGCGGCGGCAACCTCCGCCAGAACATCCGTATTCGTACCGCGGCCAAAGGCTAGGTCAAGATCAACCAGATGAATCCAGCGGGCGCCAGCCTTCACCCAGGTGAGCGCCGCCTTGACCGGATCGAGACGCTGCTCGCCACCGGACAGGGTGCCGCCCACAGGGCGTACCGCGTAGCCCTCGGAAATATCGACGGCCGGCAGAAGTTCAAGGATGGGTTTAGCCATTATGATTCCTCCCCACCGGTAGCGGATTCACCGGCGGCAGGCGACAGCCGGCCGGCCACCGCGAGGGACCCGACCCAGCGGCGCATAAATTCCGCACCCAGCTCACCGGATACGACCGGGCAGAACTGCACAGCGGTCAGCGGGCCGTTCTCCACCGCGGCAATATAGGGAGGTTCGGTTGCCGTCCAGCTCACCGCGGGAGGAGCGATATAGTCAATGCTCTGGTCAAAGGCCCACTCAAAAACACCGTGCTCGGACTTGAAACGGGCCTCGCCCTCAATATCTTTGAGCAGTCGACTGCCGGTCGAGGGGGACACCGCGGAGGAGCCGGGCGCCAGGCCCCGGGTGGAAAGCTCCACGCTCTCGCCGGGCCACTCCCCCATACCCTGAACCTGCACGCTGCCCAGCTGTGGGTGGTTCACCGCGACGGATTCAAAAAGGCAGCTCAGGGCGGCACCGGCCGCGAGCACCGGACGGCCACCGGCCACGCGGCGCCCAATCACGCGCTCAGCGTCCTTGGCTTTTAGCTCGTCGAACGCCTCAAGGGAACCGGCAGGACCGGCAACCACCATGCCGTCAGCCTCGCGGAGCTGATGCGGGTCAGCGGTGACGATGACCTCCGCACCCGAATCCCGAAGAAGCTTTACCATGGCGCCGTGAGTTCCGGGATCTCCCAGAACGGCGACCACGGGGCGCGGTGAGGAGACCGCGTCCTGATGGGGCTGAGAGGGTGTTGACATCGCGTGCTCCTTGAGTAGTGCGGTAGGCGGTTCGTAGCCGATTCATAATCCGCTGACGGGTGAGCCGAAGCTCTCGCCTCGACAGCTTTGCCTAGTGGCGCGGCTTGGGAACCTCGAGGCGCTGACCGGCGTCGACAGCGGTGCTCGTCAGCGAGTTCATCTCCATAATACGCACCACGGTATCACGGACATCACCGCCGGGGTTCACCGACTGGGCGATGTCCCACAGTGTCTCGCCGTGCTTAACGGTCACAGTGGCTTGGGTAGCCGATGCGTTCTCAACACGGGGGCCGAAGGAAGGGCCGAGGAAGGTAATGGCGCCCAGCACCACGAGCGCGGCCAGGGTCAGCAGAGGCAGCCCCTTGAAATTGCGCAGGGGGTTGAAGCGTTCCAGGCGAGACGATAGGGAGCGAAGACCCGAGATAGCGGAGGGCACAAGGCCCGCACGGCGGGAAGACGACTCCCTGCCCTGCCCGGAGAGGTGCACCGAAACGGAGCGTTCATTCACCGGAGCGGAGGGGGCTACAGGCCGAGCAGCCGCCGCGGTGGGAGAGACACTGCGGACGGGCGCCGGAGAGGCAGAAGACTGAGGAGCGGATGCGCGACGGGAGGAGCCTCGAGCGATGCGCGCGGACTGCCGTGCGTGCGCGGGGTGAAGTACCACCAAACCTTCCGGAAGGGTAGCAGACGCAGAGGCACGGTGAGGGGCCAAAGAAGCTGCGGTCATAATTGTGGTTCCTTTCTCTCAAGCTCACTCCCGCGGTAATCCGCCGGGGTGAACGGTGCCGGCTCTCTCGAGACTCGGCGGGTGAGTTGAGTGTGGTTGTTCGTTTTTCTGCCCGGGGCCCGACACGTCGGGTCAAGGAACGTTCGGGGTTTTGTCTTGCAGACGCGTTCCCCAGAACTCCCCTTCGGCTTAAGGAAGGTCATTCGGTTTCTCGTTCGAATACTCTCGAACATTCGACGGCCCCCTTCCAGATTCGCAAGGCAGAACGAGTATTCGAATTACATGGAGAATACCCCGTTTGCACCCCGAAAATCGGGAGGGTTTTCTACTGTATCCGAATCCGTGTTCTAAAGTCTAGCAGATACATACTAAAAATTCCTCCGGTTTCGAAGAAAAAATCTAGTATATTTGTTTGAATTTGTCGGTAGAGTGTTCTACACTTGTGTCAAGAGATGTTCCACACGCTCGTGATGATTTCCATCATGGCGGGGCGTGACTCGCGACGGATCTAGAATCTGATCCACCCCTGACGAGATAAGGGGTATGTTTCACCTAAGCCGTGCGATATACGTCACCGTATGACGAACACGTGGACAACCCATCCGTGCTCCGCCGAAGGTACAGCAGCCTTCGGCGACACAGACCAAAGGAAGAGATATGGCAACAGCACCCCGCCCGGCGCTGACCGCGCGCCAGCAGAAGATTCTTGACGCGATCCGCACCGAGATTGAACAGAAGGGCTATCCGCCGTCCATGCGCCAGATTGGCGATATGGTGGGTCTTGCGTCTCTCTCTTCGGTCACCCATCAGCTTGGCCGACTCGAAAATATGGGCTACATTCGCCGCGATCCCAAGCTCCCGCGCGCCATCGAGGTGCTCGACGAAAACGGCGCCGGCATGCACACTCCCCTGCCTGAGCTTCCGAACTTTGAGGTTGGCGAGGACGACCTCGTACCCGTCCCCCTCGTCGGTCGCATTGCCGCGGGCGGCCCCATCACCGCCGAGCAGTCTGTGGAAGATGTACTCGCCCTGCCGCGCCAGCTGGTCGGCAACGGCAAGCTCTTTATGCTCAAGGTCAAGGGCGATTCCATGATTGACGCCGCCATCTGCGATGGCGACTGGGTCGTCGTGCGTGAACAGCACACCGCCGACAACGGCGACATCGTGGCCGCCCTGCTGGACGATGAGGCCACCGTGAAGGTCTTCCGCCAGGTTGATGGCCACACCTGGCTCATGCCGCGCAACGCAAGCTACGAACCGATTATGGGTGACCGCGCCACCGTCATGGGCAAGGTTGTTTCGGTATTGCGTAGCCTCTAATCCCCGCTCTTCGCGAGAGCATCATGGGGTGCTATGCCTCCCGGCGCCAACGCCCCGATCTGGTAGCTACGTCCTTTGAGACTTCAGCGCTTCCAAAGCCCATAACGAACAAAGCCCCCGGCACTCGCAAGTTTGCGAGTGCCGGGGGCTTTTCTCTGACTCTACGGGGAAATAGCCCTGCGGGGAAAACGCGCCGCCCGCTCAATACACAATGGCCCGCTCAGCACACGGTAGACGGGCTACCTGTCGATGGATTCCGAGAGACGGGCCAGCGCACCCACCACGGCCTGCTTATTCTGGGTGGGCCACATCGGCGGCATGGCCCTCATCAGGTAGCCGCCGTAGCGCTTCGTTGCGAGTCGCGAATCCAGAACCGCCACGACCCCGCGGTCATTCACCGAACGGATCAGGCGACCCGCGCCCTGCGCCATGCGGATAGCCGCGTGATGCGCAGAGACGGCCATGAACCCGTTACCGCGGTGACGGTTCACCGACTCCGTGCGGGCCTGCGCAATCGGATCGTCCGGTCGCGGGAACGGGATGCGATCCATCACCACCAGACGGCAGGAGTCTCCGGGGACGTCAACGCCCTGCCACAGGCTCATCGTACCGAATAGGCACGAATCAACATCCTCGCTAAACTCCTCCACCAGAGCCTTCAGCGAGGATTCACCCTGCAGAAGAATATTCAGATCGCTGTGCTCACGCATATACTCTGCGGCGCGCTCGGCTGCACGCTTCGAGGAGAACAGCCCCAGGGCACCTCCCTCGGACGCCTCGCACAGCTCGCGAAGTCGCTCCAGCTGGCCCTCGTGCACGCCAAATCCCGGGGGCTTCAGATCCCCGGCTACGTATATGATGCCCTGCTTGCGGTAGTCGAAGGGCGAACCCACATCGATGCTCGTCCAGCGGGGAGCCCCCTCCCCCTGCAAACCCAGGGCGCCGGCGGCCACATCGAAGGAATCGCCCACCGTCAGGGTCGCGCTCGTTAGGATTACGGTGCGGTCGGCAAACAGACCGTCGCGCAGCTGCAGGCCAACGCTCAGCGGGGCGATGTTCAGGGTCGCCGGGTCGGTATCGGAGGCGGCCACGTAGCGGCCATTCTCCCAACCGCCCTGGCGCGAAACCCACAGCACATCCTGCTCAGCCGAAGCTTCCAGGATGCGGTTGCTCACCTCGTGCACCTCCGAGACGCGGGAACGGGCCATCTGCAGGCCGGCGTCGGCCTCCTGGCCGTCCGGTTTCGTATCGGAGAGCGCGGCCCGGGCCGCATCGTTCACCGCGGACAGGGCCGTGAGCAGACGACCGTCGAGGCCGTTGAGCAGCCCTTCGGGCAGGCCCTCCAGTGCGGTTTCCAGGGTTCCGGCGGCCATCTCCAGGGCCCCGGAATCGGCCTTAGAGTGTTTCTTCACGCCTCGAGCGGCGCGGCGAACCATCGCAACGGTCAGCGATCCGGAAACCGCACCGGTCACTCGGTCCACCAGCTCGTGGGCCTCGTCGATGATGACGGTCTCGTGCTCGGGCAGAACCTTCATGCCCTCGAAAGCGTTAATGGCCAGCAGGGCGTGATTCGTGATGACGATATCTGCCTCGGCGGCACGACTACGCGCCATCTCGCTAAAGCACTCCTCCACCAGCGGGCAGCGGCGGCCCAGACATTCGGCCGCGCTCACCGAGACCTGAGCCCACGCGCGATCGGACACACCGGGCTTGAGCTCGTCGCGGTCGCCGGTCTCCGTGCGGTCAGCCCACTCGCGCAGGCGCACGACTTCCTCGCCCACGCGGGAGGTCGAAGAAGGCATGTCGAAGAGGGCGTCCTGTTCCTCTTCGGGGTAGCCGCCCTCCAGCTTGTGCAGGCACAGGTAGTTGTTGCGGCCCTTGAGCAGGGCCACCTGCGCCTGCGACTCCGGGCGCGGCTCCAGTGCTTGCAGAAGACGCGGAATATCGCGGTTCACAATCTGCGCCTGCAGGGCCAGGGTCGCGGTAGCCACCACGATGGGCTGGTCGGACTCCCCCACGCGAGCGAGAGCCGGAACCAGGTAGCCCAGAGACTTACCGGTGCCGGTGCCGGCCTGCACGAGCAGATGTCGTTGCAGTTCAAGGGCCTGCGCTACGTGCGCCGCCATCGTGCGCTGACCGTCACGTTTCTGCCCGCCCGTGGCCTCCACAACCTCGTCAAGCAGGTTCAGGGCATCCTTCGCACCGGGCAGGGTCTCAAGCTCCTGCCCGGTGAATCGGGTGCCCTCGGCTACGGGTGCAGTCCCGGAGGCGCTTTTGGGCACGCTGGCGCGTCCCGTCATCTTCTGCGTCACGTTAACCGGATCCTAGCGAGTCTCGGCGCTATCGGCCTCGGCGGTGAGGGTGCGGGCCTCGGCCAGTTCCTCTTCCAGAACCTCCAGCAGGTCGCCCTCCAGCACGTACTCGGCCAGGTCCGAGGCGACGTCCTCGCGGACCAGTGCCGTCACGAAGGTGCCGTCCGATACGAAGTCGGTGCTCTTAATCTCTGCGTCCCACTCGTGCAGGCGCGAAATAATCTCGCCGTGGTTGTAGGGAATCAGTAGCTTGACTTCAATCGAGGGGCGGGGAATCGTGTCCGCAATCTTCTGCTTGAGCTCCTCGATGCCCTCTCCGGTACGCGCTGACACGATGACGTGCTCGGGCTCGCGCTGGCGCATCCGCTCCAGCACGAACGGGTCGGCGGCGTCCGCCTTATTCAACACAATGATTTCGGGGATGTGGCGGGCGTCCACCTCGGCAAAGACCTCGCGGACGGCGCGAATCTGGCCCTCCGGGTCCGGGTGGGAGGCATCTACCACGTGCAGGATGACGTCGGCGTCGGCAACCTCCTCCAGGGTGGAGCGGAATGCCTCCACCAGCTGGGTCGGCAGCGAGCGCACGAAACCCACCGTGTCGGAGAGGGTGTAGCCGATGCCGTCGGGGGTCTGCGCCTTGCGCACGGTCGGGTCCAGGGTTGCGAACAGGGCGTTCTCCACGAGCACGCCCGCGTCGGTCAAACGGTTCAGCAGGGAGGACTTGCCGGCGTTCGTGTAGCCGGCAATAGCCACCGAGGGAACGCGGTTGCGGCGGCGGTTCAGGCGCTTCGTCTCGCGGGCCGGGGCCATCGCGGCGATTTCACGCTTGAGCTTGGCCATGCGGGCGCGCAGGCGGCGGCGGTCCATCTCAATCTTGGTTTCACCGGGACCGCGCGAGCCGATACCCTCACCGGAGGCGGCACGGCCACCGGCCTGACGGGACAGGGAGGCGCCCCAACCGCGCAGACGCGGCAGCATGTACTCCAGCTGGGCCAGCTCGACCTGAGCCTTACCCTCGCGGGATTTAGCGTGCTGAGCGAAAATGTCGAGAATCAGGGCGGTGCGGTCGATGACCTTCACCTTGACGATATCCTCGAGGGCGCGGCGCTGCGAGGGAGCCAGTTCGGAGTCGACAATGACGGTGTCGGCGCCGGTGGCCTCCACGATGTCCTTGAGCTCCAGGGCCTTGCCGGAGCCGAGGAAGGTGCCCGGGTCCGGCTTGAGGCGGCGCTGAACCAGGCCGTCCAGCACCTCGGACCCTGCGGTCTCGGCCAGCGCGGCCAGCTCACGCAGGGAGTTTTCGGCGTCCTCGACGGTGCCTTCGGTCCACAGGCCGGCCAGCACCACGCGTTCCAGGCGCAGCTGGCGGTACTCGACCTCGGTGACGTCCTCCAGCTCGGTGGAAAGGTTAGCTACTCGGCGCAGGGCGCGGCGCTCGGCGAGGTCTTCCTGGTCTCCATCGAACTCGGAGTGCTCGCGCTGAACATCGGAAATTTCACGCGCGCGGGTGTCGAGTACGCGGCGGCTACCGCGCGTCGGCGCGCTCTCGTGATGCGCGGTGCCCGCGGCATCGTAGGTGGTCAGTGAGGGGGCGGACTGGGAGCGGCCCAGAACGCGGTCCACGGTGCGGCGCAGCTGCTCATCGCTCGGCAGCTTCTCGGCCTCGGATACGAAATTATTCTTAGAAGTCATACGCCCTCCATTCTACCGCCGTTGCCCCGCTCGGGTAGGGGGTTTGGTCACCTGTGCGCTTAGGGCGAGCAGGCGGGCACAGCACCGTTCGGGCCAGGAGCGCTGGGCCGTTCGGACCAGGAGCGTCAGGCGGGATCGGGACGCCGTTCTGCCCCCGGAAGCCGGAGGGCGCGGGCCTCCCGGTACACTGGATAGCATGAGCGAGCAGCATTACTTTTCTGAGACCCCCGAGACGGAGTTCAAGCCCCGCCCCGTGCAGGTGGAGCTGGCAGGCCGCAAGGTCACCGTCACCACCGCCAACGGCATTTTTAGCCCCTCCGGCATCGATAAGGGCACGGCCATCCTGCTTCAGGAGGCCCCCGAACCCCGCGGCGAGCGCCTCCTCGATATCGGTTGCGGTTGGGGCCCCATCGCCCTGACCCTGGCGATGCTCGCCCCGCAGGCTCAGGTACACGCGGTGGACGTCAACTCCCGCTCTATCAGCCTGACCGAGCGCAACGCCGCCGCGCTCGGGCTACCGAACGTCACCGTGGGAACCCCCGATTCGGTGGATCCCGAACTGCGCTTCGACACCATCTGGTCGAACCCGCCGATTCGCGTGGGCAAGGAGGTTCTGCACGAAATTCTGCTGACCTGGCTGCCGCGCCTGGCCCCCGAGGGGGACGCGTACCTGGTGGTGCAGAAGAACCTCGGTTCCGACTCGCTGCAGAAGTGGCTGGATGCAAAGCTGGAGGAGCTGTACCCCGGCGAGTTTGAGGTGTCGCGCTACGCGACGGCGAAGGGCTTCCGTATTCTGCAGGTGCACCGTTACGGGGCCTAATCCGCCCGGCTAAAACCGCCCGGCGGAGGTCGCCAACCGTTTAAGACATAGCGGCGGCGGGTGTTTTCTGAAAGGATCTCAGAAAACACCCGCCGCTTTTCTATATTAAATCTCTGTGCGCTCCGGTTCCGGGGCAGTACCTTAGCGCATTACCCTAGCGCAGCACCACGGTCGAAACCATCTGCGCCGGGCCGGCCAGCACCACATGCTCAAGGTCGTCCGGGCCGAGCACGAAGGTGACGGCCAGGGTACCGCCGGGCACGTGCACGAGCCATTCGTCCGGCGCTTCCTCGCCGCCCCAGAATCGGGTGGCTGCGGCAGCCGCACAGGCGCCGGTACCGCAGGAGAGGGTCTCGCCCACGCCGCGTTCGTGCACGCGCATCCGGATAGCGCCCACGTGGGTGCTACCGTCATTTTCCAGGTCGACCGGAACCACGAATTCGACGTTCGTGCCATCTGCGGGTGCCGGGTTAACCTGCGGCTGGCTGTACAGGTCCAGGCCGTCCAGCTTGCCCTCGGAGCCGAGCATGACCACGGTGTGCGGGTTGCCCATCGAGATGGACAGGCCGGCGCGCGGGGTCTTCAGGCCGCGGGCGGACACCAGGCAGTCCTCGCCTCCCTCGCGGGCGGCGTCACCGTGGATGAAGCTCCAGGGGCCCATGTCGACGGCGTAGCCTTCCTCGGTGCGGGCGACGGTCTTCACGCCGGCGCGGGTGGCAATCTGCACGGTCTGGCCGACCTCAAGCTCGATCAGGCCCTCGGTGCGCAGGTAGTCCACGAAGGCGCGCACGCCGTTACCGCACATCTCGGCGATGGAGCCGTCACCGTTGCGGTAGTCCATGAACCACACGGCGTCGGGGTATTCCTCGAGGAGCTTCTGGCCGCCGCGGGAAGAGGTGCTTCGGGCAGCGCGAATGAAGCCGTCCGCGCCGATACCGAAGTGGCGGTCGCAGGCGCGGGCGACCAGGTCGGGGGTGAGGGCAATCTCTGACTTTTCATCCGTCACGAAGATGAAATCGTTGCCGGTGCCGTGACCCTTGGTGAGGGTCAGTCCTGCCAGCTCGCCCCAGGTGGAGGGGTTCTCGCTCATATGCTGTCCTTAAGGTTGGTGACCAGTCCGTCTATGATTTTACCGCGCAGACCGGTTCGAGGGGGTATCTGTTCGGCGGCGGCTCGTTATTGTGGCTTATCGGGTGCTTTCGCGGATGATGGCTTCCGCTTCATCGGCAAGGGTGGGTGAGAGCGCATCCAGCCAGCGCACGCGCTCATCTCCCCTGAACCAGGTCAGCTGGCGGCGCGCAAACTGGCGGGTCGCAATGGTCGTATCCTCAATCGCCTGCTCCACGCCATAGTCTTCGTCCTCAAGGGCGCGAGCAAACTGCGCGTAACCAATCGCGCGGGAGGCAGTCTTACCCTCCTGCAGTCCCTTCTCGTTCAGGGCACGCACCTCGTCCAGCAGGCCGCACTCGTGCATGAGCTCCACACGGCGGTGCAGACGCTCATGCAGCAGGGCACGATCCATATCCAGACCAATCTGCACGCTCTCGGTCACGTACTCGCGCACCGGCATGAACGCCGAAAACGGGCGGCCCGTCACCTCGAACACCTCCAGGGCGCGAATGATGCGGCGCTCATCCTTCACGCGCGCAGCCGACTCCGGATCAACCTCCGCCAGGCGGGCGTGCAGGACCCCGATGCCCTCGGTACGCGCCTGCTCCTCCAGACGCTCACGCACCCGCGCATCCGTGCCGGGGAACTCCAACTTATCCAGGGCGGCACGCACATACAGGCCGGAA
>ERZ651108.1391-NODE-1391-length-10627-cov-36.031687_pt1 | contig 10627 bp, 6 predicted proteins | sample MGYA00512173_ERZ651108 | MGnify/ENA metagenome assembly ERZ651108 | reverse complement strand
CACATGGCCCGTATTGTTGTTGATGTTATGCTCAAGCCCGAAATTCTTGACCCGCAGGGTAAGGCTATTTCTCACGAGCTGCCCCGTATCGGTGTTGATTCCTTCGTGGATGTTCGCCAGGGCAAGCGCTTCGAGCTGACCGTCGAGGGTGAGGCTACTGAGGAGCACCTCGCAGCTGCCCGCAAGGCTGCTGAGGAGCTGCTGTCCAACCCCGTGATTGAAGACGTCGTGAACGTTTCGGTTCTGGAGGACTAATACCTATGGCAGAGTCCCTCGCACCTACTGAAGTCCCCCTGGTTGGCGACTTTTCTACTTACTCCCCGAACCCCGCTTTCGCTGATGCACGCGTTGGCGTGGTGACTTTCCCCGGCACCCTGGATGACCGTGACGCTGCGCGTGCTGTCCGTCTGGCTGGCGGTACCGTCGTTGAGCTGTGGCACGACGACGCTGATTTGAAGAACGTTGATGCCGTCATTATTCCTGGCGGTTTCTCCTACGGTGACTACCTGCGTGCTGGCGCTATTGCTGCGAAGGCTCCCGTGATGCGTTCGGTGATTGATGCCGCTAACGCTGCTGGTACCTCCGGTTCCGCTCCCCTGCCTGTTCTGGGTATTTGCAATGGTTTCCAGATTCTGACTGAGTCTCACCTGCTGCCCGGTTCGATGATTAAGAACGATCACCGCAAGTTCATTTGCCGTGACCAGGTTCTGCGCATTGAGAATAACTCCACCTCCTGGACGAGCAACTACGCTGCTGGCCAGGAGATTGTTGTCCCTCTGAAGAACCAGGACGGTCAGTATGTTGCTGACCCGAAGACTCTGGAGGCGCTGGAGGCTGAGGGTCGCGTGGTGTTCCGCTACGTTGGTTTCAACCCGAATGGTTCCCGTAATGACATTGCTGGTATCAGCAATGAGCGCGGTAACGTGGTCGGTCTGATGCCCCACCCGGAGCACGCTGTGGAGCCTGGCTTCGGTCCTTCCTCTTCTGGTTTTGGTGAGGTTTCTCTGCGCGGTGGCGCCGATGGTCTCGGCGTGTTCACCTCCGTTCTTGCCAACCTGATTAACGCCCGCTAACGCACGACAAGGATTCTAAGAAGTTATGAGCGAAAAGCAGTTTAACCTCGACACCGTCGAGCACGCGGCGGCAACCCCGGACACCGAACTCCCCTGGGCTGAGCTGGGCCTGAAGGAGAACGAGTTCGAGGATATTAAGGAGATTCTTGGTCGCCGTCCTACCGCGGCTGAGCTGGCAATGTACTCGGTCATGTGGTCCGAGCACTGCTCCTACAAGTCTTCTAAGGTTCATCTGAAGCAGTTCGGTGCGAAGGTCACCGATGAGATGAAGAAGGACCTGATGGTCGGTATCGGTGAGAACGCCGGTGTGACCGATATTGGTGACGGCTGGGCTGTTACCTTCAAGATTGAGTCCCACAACCACCCCTCGTACGTGGAGCCCTACCAGGGTGCTGCGACCGGTGTGGGCGGTATTGTGCGTGACATTATTTCGATGGGTGCACGCCCGATTGCTGTGATGGATCCGCTGCGTTTCGGCGCGATTGATCACCCGGACACCGCCCGCGTTATTGGCGGCGTGGTTGCCGGTATTGGTGGTTACGGTAACTCCCTGGGCCTGCCGAACATCGGCGGCGAGGTTGAGTTCGATTCCTGCTACCAGGCTAACCCGCTGGTCAACGCACTGGCTGTGGGCATTATGCGCCACGAGGACATCCGCCTGGCGAACGCATCGGGCGTGGGCAACAAGGTTGTTCTGTTCGGTGCACGCACCGGTGGCGACGGCATCGGCGGTGCGTCGGTGCTGGCGTCCGAGTCTTTCGATGACACCAAGCCCTCGAAGCGTCCTGCCGTTCAGGTGGGCGACCCCTTCGCTGAGAAGGTTCTGATTGAGTGCTGCCTGGAGCTGTTCAAGGGCTCCGTGGTTGAGGGTATTCAGGACCTGGGTGCTGCGGGTATTTCCTGCGCAACCAGCGAGCTGGCTTCTAACGGTGAGGGCGGCATGCACGTCGACCTGACCAAGGTTCTGCTGCGTGACCCCACCCTGACCCCGGGCGAGATTCTGATGTCTGAGTCTCAGGAACGCATGATGGCTGTTGTCTCCCCCGAGAACGTGGAGCGCTTCGAAGCGATCATGAACAAGTGGGGCGTGGAGTACTCCTTCCTCGGTGAGGTCACCAACTCTGGCCGCCTGGTCATCGAGTGGGACGGCGAGGTCATCGTGGATGTTGACCCCCGCACCGTCGCACACGACGGCCCCACCTACGAGCGTCCTTACGCACGCCCCGAGTGGCAGGACGACGTCCAGGCTAACCACTTCACCGGTTCGGCTGCTGACGATTCCCGCCCGCGCGGTAAGGAGCTGGGCGAGGCAATCAAGGCGTTCATGGCGTCCCCGAACATGTGCTCCAAGTCCTGGATCACCAACCAGTACGACCGCTACGTTCAGGGCAACACCGCCCTGTCCATGCCGGACGACGGCGGCGTGGTGCGCGTGGACGAGAACACCAACCTCGGTGTTGCTCTGGCGACCGACGCCTCCCCGCGTTTCACCTACCTGGATCCGTACGAGGGTGCTCGCGCGTCCTTGGCTGAGGCGTACCGTAACGTTGCGACCGTTGGTGCACGCCCCGTGGCTGTGTCTGACTGCCTGAACTTCGGTTCTCCCGAAGATCCGGACGTCATGTGGCAGTTCGCTGAGGCTGTTCGCGGCCTGGCTGATGGCTGCATGGAGCTGGGTGTTCCGGTGACCGGCGGTAACGTGTCCCTGTACAACCAGACCGGTGGCAAGGCTATTAACCCGACCCCCGTGGTTGCGATGATGGGCGTGATGGATGACGTCACCCGCCGCACCCCTTCGGGTTGGGCTCCTGAGCATGACGGTCAGGCGATCTACCTGCTGGGCACCACCCGTGATGAGCTGGACGGCTCCGAGTGGGCTCGCTTCAAGGGTCACCTGGGCGGTCAGCCGCCGAAGGTTGATCTGGCTCTGGAGCGTCAGCTGGGTGACATGCTGGTGAACATGTCTCGTGACGGCATGATTGATGCCGCTCATGACGTGTCTGCTGGTGGTCTGGCTGCGGCTCTGTCGGAGGCTTGCCTGCGTTTCAACACCGGTGCCCGCATTGGTCTGGGTGAGGTTGCTGAGCGTGACGGCGTGGACCTGTTCACCCTGCTGTTCTCGGAGTCCCTGGGCCGCGTTGTGGTTTCGGTTCCGCGTTCTGAGGAGGTGCGCTTCAAGGATATGTGCACCGCTCGCCAGTTCCCCTTCGCACGTATTGGTGTGGTGGATGCTGAGTCGAACGCTCTGGACTTCCAGGATGAGGTTTCCATTGACCTGGATGAGCTGCGTGCAGCTCACGAGGGTACTCTCGCTTCTTACTTCGGTGAGGTTGCGAAGGGCTAGTCTTCGACTAGTTTGAGACGAACGCCGAAAGGGGCGGATGCTTGTGAAAGCATCCGCCCCTTTTGTTATGCCCGCAGGCTTGTGCATTGAGCGGTGAGAGGTTGTGCGTTGAGGCGTTCGGTGTTTATGCCTCGGCGACCTTGCGGCCCAGCTGCGCGAACAGGGAGGCGTTGATGCGGAAGCCTTCGATGCATTCTTCGATGAGGGCTTCGCGCTGCTCGTCGGTCAGGGGTGCGTTGTCGAGCAGTTCGCGGTAGCCGTCCTTGAAGACCTTAGGCTTGGGCAGTTCGGTGAAGCGGTACATGCTCAGCGCTTCGGCGGGGATGCCGTAGTGGCGGTTGACGAGCGCTGCGACTGCCTGGCCGCCGGAGAGGTCGCCGAGGTAGCGCAGGTAGTGGTGTGCGAGGTAGCGTTCGGGGGAGTTGATGGTGGCGCGGATGCGCTCTACGTATTCTGCGGTTGCGGGCAGGGGCGCGTCGATGTCGCCTTCCTGGCCGAGTGCGCGGATGTCTGCACGGATGTATTCTGCGCGGTCGAGGCCGGGGTGGGTGAAGGGTTCGGTGATGGGGCTGGGTTCTGCGCGGTAGTGTTCGGAGACTGCTTCGAGTGCTTCGTAGATGTGCACGTACTGGTTGATGAGGCGCAGGTATGCCTCGGTGTTGAGGGAGCCGCCCATGAGGTCTTCCATGAAGGTGGAGTGTTCGGCGTTGTCGTGGACGTGCTTGGTGCTTTCCTTCAGGCGTGCGGAGAAGCGTTCCTGGGTGGTTTCGGGGGCGGTAATAGTCATGGTGAGTTCCTAAAGTGGCTTGTGGGTGAACAATAAATATTTTAGTGACACGATGTCACCAAAACCTGTTAATGACATATTGTCACCAAAAACCGGTTTTGGCAATAGCTCTCACAAAAAATTTGCTAAGGTAAACCTCATACACAAGTCACCCTAGGCATTAAGTTACACAAACATAGGCTAATAAGGCTAGACTTGATACGAACACCACAATCACAAAATTCAAGGAGACACCGAATGTCTACCCCCTCTCTCACCAAGCGCACTTGGGCGTTCTTGGCTTCAGCAACCATCGGCCTCAGCGGCGTCGCTGGCGTACCCGCGGCCTTCGCAGCTGAAACCAACTCCCACATCAACGCCGGTGAGGTAACCGCAGCCTCAGAGCAGAGCCTGCAGGACGTCACCGTCAACTGGGGCCTGAAGAAGTCCTTCCGCTCCTACATCAACGGTCCCTTCTCCCAGGGCTCCCAGGAACTGACCGGCGTCACCACCAACGAAGACGGCTCCTACCACTTCACCTCCGCCGAAGGCACCGTAGCCAACGGCGAATACTCGGTCACCTTCACCGGCTCCTCGATTCACTACACCGCACACCACGGTCTGCTGGAAGTCATCATCTCCGACCTCTCCGTCACCATTAAGGACGGCGTGGGCACCGTGCGCGCCAACGTTCAGTCGCGCCCCTACAACGGCAACACCACCCCGAACGACCTGGTCGAGACCAAGAACATGACCATTGGCACTTTCAACGCCTCCGGTCTGAAGGTTGAGGGTAACACCATCACCCTGCCCAGCGTTGACGAGGAAAACGGCACCCGCGTCAAGCTTTCCGAAGAGGCAACCGGCGCCTTCGCGGGCTTCTACAAGGCAGGTCAGGAGCTGGATGCGCTCGGCTTCTCCGCAACCATCGTGACCAAGGAAGCACCCGCGCCGAGCCCTGAGCCCAGCACTGAACCCAGCGCCGAGCCGACTGTTGCGCCGACCAGCGAGGCGCCCAAGCCCGCCGAGCCCTCCTCCGCACCGACCAGCGAGGCACCCAAGCCCGCCGAGCCCACTTCTGCAGCGCCGAGCGCAGCCCCCACCTCCGCGGCACCCTCCTCCCCCGCCGCAACCACCGAGCCCAAGCGTGAAGAAAAGGTCACCGGCAACGTCGTCGAGTCCGGCACCCTCAGCTGGGATATCCGCGAGTCCTTCCTGAAGTACCTGACCGGCTTCGCGCACGGCTCCGTGAACGTTGAGGGCATGGAGAAGACCGCGGCTGGCGGCTTCAAGTACACTCAGGCATCCGGCGTGTACAACCCCGAGACCAAGACCGGTCAGATCAACTTCGCGGGCACCGCAGAGTTCACCGGCCACAACGGTCAGCTCAAGAGCACCATCAAGAACATGCGCCTGGTCGTCGTCAACGGCAAGGGTACCCTGGTCGCTGACGTGGACGCGCTGACCCGCGACGGCAAGTCCGTTTCTAAGACCGGCCTGGCTATCGCCGAGGTGGACCTCTCCGGCGCGAGCGTGAAGGACGGCGTCTTCTCGGCGCAGAACGCGGCAGTCGCGCTCACCGATGAAGGTTCCGAGGTGCTCTTCGCGGGCCAGTACCGCGGTGCCGACAACGCCATGGCACCGCTGAGCTTCTCCGTAAAGCTCAGCGAGCAGACCGCGGAGAACACCGTTGAGGTTCCCCGCGTCTCTGAGAACAAGTCCTCCGATAACAAGGGTTCTGAGAACGGCTCCTCCGATAACAGCTCCTCGAACTCCTCCGGTAACTCCGGCGCTAACGGCTCCGGTTCTAATGGTTCGGCAGGCACCTCCGGCAGCGTTTCTAACGGCGGTTCTTCCTCGAACGGTTCTGTCAGCAACAACCCGGCACAGCCGGTCTGCGTACCCGTCACCCGCACCCGCGAGGTGCAGGAGCAGGGCGCATCCGACGGCACCATTAAGAGCGCAAACCTTGGCTGGGGCGTGCGTGATTCCTTCCGCAACTACGTGCGCGGCGGCATCGCGAACGGTAGCTGGGAGCTGAACGGCACCTCCTACTCTTCGGATGCGTTCAACTGGTCTAACGGCACCGGCACCTTCAAGGGCGGTAAGGGTTCCATCTCCTTCAGCGGTTCGGTTCGTTTCACCGGTCACCACGGCATTCTGGACACCACCATTGCGAACCCGCGCCTTGAGATTAACGGCAATTCCGGTACTCTCTACGCGACCATGAACAGCAATGACCCCTCCGGCAAGGCAACTAACTACGGTGAGGTGGCACTGCTGAAGGTGGATCTTTCGGGTCTGCAGAGCTCCGCTGACGCTGTGAGCGTCAACGGTGCGGCAACCACCCTGACCGCTGAGGGCGCGAAGGCGTTCGCTGGCTTCTACGACGCCGGTAAGGACATGGCTCCGCTGAGCTTCTCCGCGGCGATTAACGGCGCGAAGACCACCACCAAGACCGTGACCGAGACCGTCTACGAGGGTGAGGGTTGCGACCCGGTCACCGGCAAGCCTCTGGCTTCCACCGGCGCCTCCGGTGTTGAGGGCACCCTGGTTGCAGGCTTCATCGCTGTTGCAGCCGGTGCGGGTACCGTCGTGTACACTCGCCGCCGCAAGAAGGCATAACGGCACCTCACGAGGATGCCCACACTGTCGGCTCACCCGTGAAACTCAACCATGAGGTTCACCGGTGAGCCGACACGGTCCGTGCGGGGGTGCAGATTTTCACTGCACCCCCGCTTCAGGTGCCAGGTTTTACCCCGGCGCCTACCCCAGTTTTTCTAACTCCCTTTTTTCTGTGAGACGACGATGTTTTCTTCCCTTTCTTCTTCTGCCCTGAACCGCCGCGATGCAATGAAGTATGCGGCGTTCTCCATCACTTCCGTTTTTCTGCTGAGCTCTTGCGGTGTGGGTACTCAGAACCCGGCCGCTTCTTCAAGCACTTCGCAGGCTGTGGTGGATGAGCAGAGCACCCGCACCGTTTTGGAGAACCTTGCCGATCAGCTGCGTTCTTCCATTGCCCCTGATCAGAAGGCTCTGCGCGGCCCCAATAGCGCCGCAGATACCCCCGAAATTCAGCCGATGGTCGATACCCCCACTCCGGCTTTCCCCGTGACGTTCAAGGATTTCAACGGCACCGAGGTGACCGTTAAGTCCGCTGACCGTGTGCTGGCGCTGGATCTGTACGGCACCCTGGCTCAGCAGATGATTGCGCTGGGTCTGGGCGGTCGCCTGGTCGGTCGTGTCACCTCCTCGACCGAGCAGTCACTGGCTCATCTGCCGCTGGTGACCCAGAACGGTCACGATCTGAACGCTGAGGCGATTCTGGCGACCTCCCCGGACCTGGTGCTGTGGGATAAGAGCAACGGCCCGATTGAGATTGTGGATCAGCTGCGCGCTGCGGGCGTGACCGTGGTGGTCTTCGATCATGAGCGTCGTATGGATAAGATCATTCCGCAGCTCAAGGCTGTTGCGCAGGCGCTGGGTGTTCCGGAGGCGGGCGAGCAGGTTGCTGCCCGCGTGCAGAAGGACCTGGATTATGCCCTGCAGGTGCTCAAGGACGTTGCCCCGAAGGGTGCACAGCAGGTGTCGTTCGCGTTCTTGTACGTGCGCGGTACCGCTGGCGTGTTCTTCGTGCTCGGCAAGGGTTCGGGCGCTGACGATTTGATTCAGGCTATTGGCGGCAAGGATGTGGCGTCTGAGCAGAACGCGACGAATATTATTCCGGCGACCAGTGAGGCGCTGGTGAAGCTGAACCCGGACGTCATTCTGACCATGAGCGGCGGCATTAAATCCACCGGCGGTTTGGATGGTTTCTTGGCTCGCCCGGGTGTGGGTGAGACGAATGCCGGTAAGAATAAGCGCATTATCGATATGGGTGACGGCCAGATTCTGTCCTATGGCCCGAATACTCCGGCGGTGCTTTTGTCGCTGGCTAAGGCTGCGTACTCGACTCCTGCGGGGGGCCAGTAGTGGCTGCCGTGAAAAGTGCGGCGGGTGCGCGGGATTATCGTGCGTCGCGTCGGCGTCGTGCCGGTCTGACGTTTACGTTTTTGGCGGTGGCACTGTGCGTTGTGATGGTGCTGTCTGCGGGTTTGGGCCAGTACAATATCCCGATTGATCAGGTGGTTGCTTCAGTGGGCCGCCGTCTGAGCCTTGCGCCGGAGAACCCGGCGATGCAGCTGGCGGATAGCACTCTGTGGAATATCCGTTTCCCGCGTGTGCTGTTGGGTGTGCTGGTGGGTGCCGCTTTGGGTACTTCCGGCGCGGTGATGCAGTCGGTGTTTGGTAACCCGTTGGCTGAGCCGGGCGTGATTGGTGTTTCCTCGGGTGCGGCAGTTGGCGCGTGTTTGTCGATTGTGTTGAACCTGCAGTTCTTCGGTATTTTCACGACTCCTGCATTCGCGTTTGTGGGTGCGTTGGCGGCTACTGCGCTGGTGTATTTCCTGTCGCGTTCTTCGGGTCGTGCGAAGGTCCTGTCGATGATTTTGACGGGTATTGCGGTGACTGCGGTGGCGAATGCGATTATTGCGTTCCTCATGTTTATTGCTGATACGACGAGCCGCGATCAGATTGTGTTCTGGCAGATGGGTTCGCTGAACGGTTCCACGTGGAAGGCTGTGGCGAGCGTGTGGCCGGTTATTCTGATCGGCTTGGTGGCGTGTTTTGTGATGGCTTCTTCGCTGGATGTTCTGGCGTTGGGTGAGCGTGCGGCGCAGCATTCTGGCGTGAACGTGGAGCGTCTGCGTGCGGTGTCTATTGCGGCGACGGCTTTGTTGACGGGTGCTGCGGTGGCGTATGCGGGCATTATTGCGTTTATTGGTCTGATTATTCCTCACCTGTTGCGCATGATTTTGGGTCCGTCGAATCGTGTGTTGTTGCCGGCTTCGGCATTGGGTGGCGCGCTGTTGATTGCGCTGTCTGATTTGGGTGCGCGTACGCTGGTGCCTTTTGCTGATTTGCCGATTGGTATTTTTACGGCTTTGGTGGGCGGCCCGACGTTCTTCGTGTTGTTGCGTCGTTCCCTGGGCCAGGGCGGAGGTGCTTCGTGAGTGAGTTGTTGAGCCTGTCCGGTGTGTGTTTTAACGCTGGTGGGCGTCAGATTTTGAATGATGTGTCTCTGTCTGTTGCTGCGGGCGAGGTTGTGTCGCTGATTGGCCCCAATGGTGCCGGTAAGTCAACTCTGTTGGGTGTGATTGCTGGTGATATTGCTCCCAGTGGCGGTGAGATTCTGTTGGATGGCACCCCGCTGGGTTCTATTCCTGCCCGTCAGATGGCGCGTCAGCGTGCGATGCTGTTGCAGAAGTTGAATGTGGCGTTTTCGTACACGGTGCATGAGGTGGTTCAGATGGGCCGCACCCCGTGGAAGGGTACGGAGCGCGCTGAAGAGGATGACGCCGTGGTTGCTTCGATGATGGAGCGTACGTCGGTGACTCACTTGTCGGATCGCGATATTACGACTCTGTCCGGTGGTGAGAGTGGCCGTGCGCATTTGGCGCGTGTGTTTGCTCAGCAGACTCCGCTGATTCTTTTGGATGAGCCGACTGCGGCGTTGGATATTACGCATCAGGAGCAGACGTTGCGGGTGAGCCGTGAGTTGGCTGCTGAGGGTGCTGCGGTGTTGACGGTGCTTCATGACTTGGATGTGGCGGCTGCGTATTCTGACCGTATGGTGTTGTTGCGTGGTGGTGAGGTGGTTGCTTCGGGCGCCCCTGAGCAGGTGTGTTCGGCGGAGTTGTTGTCTGAGGTGTATCAGCATCCGATTGAGGTGTTGAGGCATCCGGTGACGAATCGTTTGTTGATTCTGCCCGAGCGCTGATTCTGCCGGAGCGCTAACTCTGCTAGCGCGCTGATTTTACGGGGCGTTAGCGAACCATCCCGCAAACACTTTCCACCTCAAAATATGCCAGTATTCGCATATATTAAATCTCCGTTCTGGAATGGCTATAAATATCAGTTCATTACAGGGCGGAGATTATCTTTATCCCCTTCTACACGGATACACTGAAAGGTAGTGTCCGCAATACTGAACTCTATTCAGTTCAGCATTCCATCCATTCGAGAAAGAGACCCCCGCATGGATCCTCAGCAGAAAACGGCAGCGCCTGCCGTTGCCGGCTACATTCCCGAATATTCTGAAACACCGCATAGCGGATCTTTCGATATTGCCCAGCACGGTTTGAGCAGCGATGATGTTGCTCGCCTGACTGCTGAGGGTAGGGTCAATACCCAGAATAATAAGTCTTCTCGCACGCTGTGGAGCATTATGCGTGCGCACCTGTTCACGGTCTTCAACTTTGTGTTGGGTGCCTGTGGAGCTGTGGTGATTATGTACCAGCGTTGGGCTGATTTGCTCTTCCTGGGAGCCGTGATTGCTAACGTGGTGATTGGTTTTGTGCAGGAGTACAAGGCGAAGCTTGAGCTGGACCGCATCTCCCTGCTGGA
>ERZ651108.1389-NODE-1389-length-10630-cov-42.243121_pt1 | contig 10630 bp, 10 predicted proteins | sample MGYA00512173_ERZ651108 | MGnify/ENA metagenome assembly ERZ651108 | reverse complement strand
ACCGGCATTCCGGAAGCGGTTCGCGTCGGTGGTGATCTGATAGGTACCTGCGGTTCGGCCGGTGAATTCCACCCGCAGGAGGCTGTCCAGCGTCTCGGTGGCCACCGGCGCGCCACTCGTCGTGCTGGTGGAAGCCGATGCTGCGGCGCCATTCACCGGCGTGGCCGGCGGAATTCGCCCATGGATCTCGAGGGTCGATTCGACGTGGTCATTCACGTCCACCGTCGATTGTTCGGACTGGCCACTGCGCTGGAAAATGCGCCCCGCCAGTTGCCAGTAACCGGAAGCACTAGGTGCAACGTTGTTGCCCGCGTTGCCGCCGCTGGCCGAAGGCGCCTGCGCCGTCTGATCGCCCGGATGGATGTCGCTGCCGCAGGCCGAAAGCAGCACGGCCAGCGAAGCCGATGCAAGAATCATTGAAACCGGACGCATGCGCACCATGATCGCTCCTTCAGGAAAGAGGCCGATCATAAGTGCGCACGGCGTGCGCCAGCGTGACATTGTGCCGCGCCAGGCACGTCATTCCGCCCGGCGGCACCAGCGCACCGGACGGACGGACCATCAGGCCTGTATCAGAAGCTGATGCGTGCCACGCTTTCCTTGTCGGTCATCGTCTTTTCCTTGGGCAGCTTCACCGTCACGTAGACCGTGCCGGTCTTGGGGTTCAGCGCGAAGCTGTTCGGGTGCGTGGGCAGGTCGATGGTCTTGATCTCCTGGCCTTGTGATCCACCCACCTCGGCCTCCCAGGGTAAAGGTGACGGTCATGGTACGGTGAAAGCTGCATTTGATGTAGAAGGATTCCGTGCAAGAGTGCAAGATAATGCACAAATGCCTTCCATGGCTTTAAAAAGAAAATTACAAGGCGATGTGACTGTACAAGTAACACTTGATACAAATGGTAGTCTTATTGGACAAAGTATCGTATATTCTACAAATGAAATATTCAATGATGCGGCAATGTCTGCCGTAGTGGCCGCAACACCATATAAAAATCCAACTGGAGCAGATATCGATATCAAGGTACCAGTTGAGTTTAGAGGTCATGAATCATCTGATGATGAAGATGAATAGAAGTATCTATGTGATAGACCTATCTATGAATTAAAGGAGATAATTATGAAATCCATTATTTTATATTCATCCCTCACGGGAAATACTAAAAGCGTAGCGGAAGCAATGGCTTCCGTCATGCCTGAAGGTACGCCTTGCGTTCCTGTAAAAGAGGCGCCTGAGAATTTAGGAGATTATGATACAGTGTTCGTAGGCTTCTGGGTAGATCGCGGTACAGCGAATAAAGAGGCTGCCAAATTGATTGAAACCTTAACAAATCCTAATGTCGTATTCTTTGCTACCTTAGGCATGTATGCAGATTCTGATCATGCTCGTGAAAGTATTGAAAAAGCGTCTGAATTATTACAAAATAAGGAATCCCTTGTAGATGGCTTCGTATGCCAAGGTAAAATCGATCCTAAAGTCATCGAAATGATGTATAAAATGTTCCCACCTGGATCGGCTCATGGTCAAAGCCCTGAACGCGATGCGTTGCACAAGGCGGCTGAAACACATCCTGATGAACAAGACTTTGCAAATGCAAAAGAATTTATAAAATCTGTACTTGCAAAGTTGCAAGCCTAAATTGAAAGGGGATTGGAGTATGAGTTTAGCAAGTTTCTTTGAATCCATTCCGGAGAAGCAACGCAATCTACAACTAGGCTTAGAATGTGATAATCCGATGAGTGGTGCCTTCCCTCATAAACGTGTTGTTCATGCAGGTCTCAATGGTATTTTAGTTTCTCCAAAGGAAACACAAGCCGTTTGGGATAATTTAATGAATGGCGCACCTAAAAAGGGTGAAATGCAATGCGCCTATATTCACATTCCATTTTGTAAGACAAAATGCACATACTGTGGCTTCTTCCAAAATGGTACAAGTCAAAGTGTAGAAGATCAATACATTGATGGTCTTATTAGTGAATTAAAGCTCGCTAGTGAACGCCCTAGATTAAAAGATGGTTTAATCCATGCCTTGTTTATCGGCGGTGGCACGCCAACATCATTATCTCCAGCAAACTCTGAAAGATTGTTGAAAGCCATTAAAGAGTATTTGCCACTAGCTAATGATTATGAATTGACTTTAGAAGGTCGTATTCACGATTTGATTCCTGAAAATCTCGACGTATGGATGGCAAATGGCGTTAACCGTATGTCCATTGGGGTACAATCTTTCAACACAGAGGTACGCCAAATGGTGGGCCGTTTAGATACAAAAGAAACCGTATTAGAGCGGTTAGCAGCGTTAAAAGCCTATGGTCAATGTTCTGTTGTTATCGATTTAATTTACGGCCTACCAGGCCAAACTATGGAGGTTTGGGAACAAGATTTAGCAGATCTAGTAAGCTCTGGTGTAGACGGTGCGGACCTTTACCAATTAAATGTATTTGATGGTAGTGATCTTAATAAAGATATTGCAAAAGGCAAGGTGCCCGCAGCAGCTACAACAGCTATGCAAGGGGATATGTTCGAGTTTGGTCGCAAGTACTTAGACGAGCGTTCCTATCGTCGATTGAGCGCGGCTCACTGGAGTGCGAACAACCGTGAACGTAGCTTGTATAATATCTTAGCTAAAGCTGGTGTTCCGATGTTCCCATTCGGCAGTGGTGCTGGTGGTAATGTCGATGGCTATGGCATGATGTTACATCGTGCGTTAAAACCATACGAAGATATGGTTAGCCGCGGTGAAAAACCATTTATGGCGCTCATGAAGCAAAGCGATTTACAACCTATCGTAAATCAGGTGGTAAGCCAGCTTGAACAAGGTTTCCTCAATATTAAGAACTTAACTGAATTAGATGCAAAACTAGATGAATTAAACTGGCTTTATAAATTATGGGAAAAACGTGGTCTCGTAGCTTACAATGGTTTGCTTTATAAGTTGACTGCAGCCGGTGAATTCTGGACTGTAAACCTTACACAAAGCACTTTAGAAGCTGTAGAGTATATCATGACTGGTAAAAACTCCTTCGCTATGGAGGCGGTAGCTGCTCAAGATACTAAAACAACGTCTAAAGATAATCCTAATCAAGAGGTACGTGGCATTGGCCAAGGTAAAGCTAATATTTCGGTACCAACTGATGAGGATTCAGAAGCACAACGCAAGGAAGCTCTCATTGCAAAAGCAAAAGCAGAAATCGCCAAAAGTGGTGCTTCTGGTGAGTCAGCAAATCGAATGTTACAAGCTATGTACAATTTGAGTGCTGACGAAATTGAATATATGATGGAACGTATGATGTCTTAAATTTGTATTACACCTTGAATCTAACAACCCTTTCCAATAACAACATATACTAAACGAGACATAGTACGTGACATATAGTACTCTTTGTAGTACAGAGAAACCCTAGACATTAGTCTGGGGTTTACTTTTTATAGAACGAAATGTATTCTGTAATTATATGAATCACTAATAAGAAAATTGGCTATCCTCTGGATATGCCTTTGGGAGGTTAGTATGAGTATGTTTCCTCAAAAAAATATAGATATCGTAGGCATTGGGGCTAGTACATTAGATCGATTTATCGTAGTGGATCATTACCCAACAGGTCGCGAGGTACAGCAAGTTGTTTCATCCACTACCGATGGTGGTGGCCCTGTAGCAACAGCGTTAGCAGTAGCCGGTAAATATGGTGCTCGTACTGTCATGATTGATAGTATTGGTGATGATATGGTGGGGCGTCATATTTTAGATGATTTTGAAAAATACAATGTAAATACAGATGCCATTCAAGTTGAACGTGGTGCTAAAAGTGGTGTTGCTACCATTCTCGTAAAACATAGCACAGGGGAACGGGCCGTGTTTTTCGAACGCTCTACAGCTGTGGAACCAAAATTTTTAGATTCTCATAAACGGTTAATTAATGATTCTATGATTTTGCATATTAATGGACGTCATAGAACACTCATGCGCGCTGCTATAGATGTAGCAAAGGATGTGGGTACCATTATTTCCCTTGACGGTGGTGCACAGCGCTACGATGAAGAGATGAAGCCAATCACGAAAGATAGTCATATTGTTATCGTTGCTCGTGATTATGCTGAAAAATATACGGGCACTACTAATTTAGAAGAAGCGTGTCGTATCATTCATAACCGAGGCGCTCTCATAGCTGGTGTTACAGATGGAGCAAATGGTAGTTATTTTGTGTGGCCTGATGGCACTTCTTATCGTTGTGAGCCGTTTCCTCAAGACTCTGTCGTTGATACAACAGGGGCAGGAGATAGTTTCCATGGTGCCTTTTTAGCTAAACTTTCTAATATTTTACATAGTGAGAGTGCTAAAGTAAGTTCGACGAATGCGGTTCAAGGTGATACCTCTTTATGTGCTATTGAGTTACTTAAAGGTTGTACCCATAGTGACTTGGAAAAAGCAGCTATCTTTGCATCAGCTGTAGCTGCTTTAAATACACAAGGTATTGGTGGGCGTAGTCCTTTGCCGAGCCTAGATCAAGTTCATAAATTAATGGGATTGGAGTAAGGTCGTATGTGGCATGATATTTCACATTCTCATTCTCATGTACAACGATACATGCAACAAAATCCCTATCGATTATTAGCGCTTAGCTTTTTAGGGGTTATGATTATAGGTACCATATTGCTTATGCTACCTATTTCAAGTGCTCATGGTCAAACAACTGCTCTTGTAGATGCAGCCTTTACAGCGGTATCCTGTGTTTCCGTAACGGGACTTGCTACAGTAGATACGTATTATCATTGGTCTCTATTTGGCAAAATCGTTATGGTCATACTGATTCAGCTTGGTGGACTGGGGATTGTCTCTTTTACAACTATCATTGCCTTGCTTTTAGGTAAACGGGTAGGCCTAAAAAATCGGTTGCTATTGTCAGAAGATGTGGGACAAGAGGGAATGACAGGGCTATTACATATTACGAAAAAATTAACCTTGTATACCTTTGCCATTGAAATTATTGGCGGCATAATTTATACGATTCAGCTATATCCCTATATTGGGCACGCTGCATTGTATACAGGAATTATGCAAGCCATCTCTACCTTCTGCAATGCAGGCTTTGTATTTTTTGACAATGATCTACCATATGCCATGGTAGGGGATGTATTATTTAATATTAATACAATGGCTCTTATTGTTATCGGTGGTTTTGGGTACCTAGCAGCCTTTGATATATGGTCACATCGAAAGGTACGACGATTTGTGGATTTAAAATTACATACCAAAATCATGCTTGTTGGTACCATATTCTTAATTTTCTTAGGTGCCATCATTTTCTTAGGTGTTGAATGGTCTAACCCTAAAACCTTTGGACCGTTACCTATATGGAACAAAATCATGGCTTCTTTGTTCCAAGCCATTACACCTCGTACAGCAGGTATTGCAACGGTTGATTATAATGCATTGCATCCTATTACCCTGTTTGTTACCATCATTCTTATGTTTATCGGGGCAGGCCCAAACTCTACTGGTGGGGGCGTAAAAATTAGTACGGTAGCGGTAGCGATTCTTTCATCCTGTACATTGTTTAACAACCGACCAGATACAGAGATTTTTGAACGGCGCATTTCGTTAGTAACTGTGCTAAAAGCAAATGGGATCATCTTTTTATCCATTCTTCTCGTATTACTAGCCACATGTTACCTTGCTTGGGATGAACCTTACGATTTTATTCGTCTACTATTTGAGGTTACATCTGCCTTTGGTACTGTAGGACTTACAACGGGGATTACGCCTAATTTATCTGAAAGTAGCAAATGGGTCTTAATGATTGTCATGTTTACAGGACGTGTAGGTGTTATGACTGTCATAGGTACATGGGCCCTTAGAACAGCACCAACTAAACCGATTAGTTATGCGGAAGAGAATGTACTCTTATAGCTGGAAATAATTGCTATTTTGTAGAGGAGATATAGTATGAAATACAAAACAATTGCTGTTATTGGTCTTGGTCGATTTGGAACAACTGTGGCTAAGATGTTAGCATCCATGAAACATGAAGTGTTAGGTGTAGATATTAATCCTGAAATTGTACAAAAGGTTTCACCTTATGTAACACATGCCATTGTGGCAGATACTACTGATGAAGAGGCCATTAAAGCATTGGCCTTAAGTCAGTTTGATATGATTATCGTTGCTATTGGTGATAATCTTCAAGCTAATCTTATGACTTCTATGTTGTTGAAAGAAATGAACATGCCATATGTAGTTTCAAAAGCTGAGAATAGCTTACAAGGTAAGATGCTTAAGAAGATTGGTGTAGATTTGGTTATTTATCCGGAGTATGATGTAGCACAACGATTAGTACAATCATTAACGCGAGAGCATGTGATGGATTATTTACAGCTTTCTAAAAATATTAGTCTCATTGAGGTTGTTATGCCTCAATTTATGGTTGGATCTTGCTTAAAGGACTCTAATTTGCGTGAGAAATACAATCTTAATGCAGTAGGAATCAGACGAGGTGAGGAATTAGAAGTTCCGCCAAATCCGACTACCATTCTTTCAGCATCGGATAAATTATTAGTAATTGGGAATAATTCTGATTTAGATGCGTTAACGGTGTAGTAAGTATACGAAAGAGATATAACTATATCGAAAAAATGTGATACAATAAAAATAGAATTCAGTATAGGTCATACGTGTTCGTATGGCCTTTTTAAATAGAAGTGAAGGTTAGTATGACAGAAGAACAATATATAACGGCGCTGACCAATAATCCACATGGAATTAGGAATATTCCTAATCCTACAGAAGCAATGCAACTTACTTGCGTAGCCCAAAATGGCATGTTGTTGCAATATATTAAAGAACCTACCCGAAAGGTTATTGAAACGGCGCTTTCACAATCACCACGAGCCATACAATTCGTGGAAAATCCAACAGAAGAGTTATTACAGTCCTTAGTAGAAAAAGACTGGGCTGTTTTAGAATATATCGATAATCCATCTGATACGATTGTTGAGCAAGCACTTGCTCAATCTGGATGGGCCATACGCTATATCGCAAATCCATCGGAAGCACTGCAGTTGGAAGCTGTAAAGGCCAACTATGATGCGTTGCAATACATTAAGGAGCCTAGCGAATCCGTACAGTTGCAAGCAGTTAAAGAAAATTACTTGGCCTTGCGCTATATTGACGAGCCTAGCGTAGCGGTTTTAGAAGCGGCAGTAAAACAGGATCCGCAGGCAATGCGACAAATCACAAAGCTTACTAAAGATTTGGCATTGCACCTATTTAGTGTAAGTGCTGCCACACTAGGGTATATACCTAATAATTTAGGCGTCACTGTGGACGAAATTAAAGCCATCATCATTAGCGCTATCTCTAGTGATACAGTTGATGAGGACTATATTCGTGAATTGATTAACAATAAAGCTATCGGAGGTCGTCAATCTAAATGGCCTATCGATCTATTGTCACTCATAGATGCTTATGGAACTCGAGCTGCAAAGAAGATTGCAGTTAGTGAATATTTGAAATATTAGAACGGAGATATAATGAACTTTATAGATACAATGACAAGCGTAGAGTTAGTGCTTGCTGCGAATCAAGTGCCTTTGCTCGTTGGTGAAACGGGGATTGGTAAAACATCTCTTGCGGCGCGTGTAGCCGCTGAGCATGACTGGGAATTGGTAACAATTGACGGTAACCTATTAAAAGAAGGTGAAATTGGTGGTTTACCGACTGTAGAGACTGTAACACATACAGATGGTCATGGTAATACGCATTCCGTAAAGACTACGGTGTATGCTGTGCATCATACATTGGAACATGTGGCTCAAGCTGTCGATAAAGGGCGCCAAGTATTGCTATTTATCGATGAAATTAACCGTGCAGAACATGCGGTTCAACAAGAGTTAATGAACCTTATCTTGAATCGTGAAATTAATGGCTTCTCTTTAAGTGACCAAGTGCGCATTATCGCCGCTATGAACCCTGAAGATTCTTTTGACTACCAAACAATTGATATGGATCCGGCACAACAAAACCGTTTTGTATGGCTTTATATGAATGCTGATTACATGCAATGGATTGACTGGGCTATCGGCGCTGGTATTGAGGAGAAGGTTATCGAATTTATTTCCTCCTATCCAGAATACTTAAATCAACGCCATGAAGATGATATCGATGCTACACCACGTTCTTTTGAACGCGTATCTGGCTTGTATACGATTTATAAAAATCAAGAAGGCTCAGCATATAGTCGGGAAGTATTTATGAATGTTATCCGCGGTAACGTGGGGAAACTCATCGCCGAGGCTTTCGTAAACTTTGTTGAGTCCGATCAAGAGCCACTTATTACCTTTGATGATGTATTGGCGGCGGTTCAAAAACCAGGTGCTATTATGTCTATGGCTGAACAGGTTAAAGGTGAAAGCCCAACTCGTTTATATGTAGCGGCTAAAAATATGTTGCATCGTTTAAATCGAAATAGTAATGCCGAAGAAGTTCATCATTTCATTGAATTCCTTACATTGTATCCTGGTGATTTACGCGTAGCAGTTATGAAAGACTTACGTAATACATACGAACGTGTTTACGCCTATGCCATTGAAGATGACTTATTCGTAGATACTTTCTTTGAAGCACAAAAGTAAGTCTATTTAGATAGGTAATCATGGTTTTACCTAATAATGTATAAATAACATAAGGTAATTAACATATAGTTTGGAAAGAAAAAGGAGGTGGAATGATGCAACGAAATTTAGATAAGGACGATATTCGCGATGCCTCTGATTTACTCACCCATATAGATGGGTGGGAGAAAACAGGGTCCTATGATGAAAAGGCTATCGAAGCTTTTGATCGATGGCATGCAAAGCGAGAGCGCATTCATCGTGAGTCAGAGGCCTTATATACGCAAATCTATGCCGCTTACGAAGCCTATGTGGATAGTTATGAAGTACAACATCATAGCATGGAACCACAACGCATAGCAGCAGATATGATGAATCACAATATGTCAGATAGTCATATAGGAACTATAGGCCGTGCTTTAGATGAGATGCAGATAGAAGGTACAGACCTTGCTGTTATGCAACAAGCTGTCATGACACCTGCTTATGAGCAACGGTTGTGGAATATTCTACATGATGTGAATAGCTTGTTACTTGAAGAGGACCAATTCTTTGGCTATTTCTATTTACAAATGGCCCATCGCATTCGCTTTGACATGACGAGCGCCTTTGGTATTAACTTAAAACAAGGTGGCTATGTATTATATGTCAATCCGTTCATCTTATTACGCCAACCGCCAGATGTAATGAAGGATGGTATTAAGCGTGAAATTCTTCATATCATTTCTGCACACTTGATGCGGGTAAAAGCGTTAAGTCAAAGCTTTAATAAAACGGCTGTACATATGGCTATGGACATGGTTGTAAACGACTATTTAGAACATGTTGATCGTGATGCGGTTACTGTAGCCAATGTAAATGAACGTTTTGGATTGATGCTTAAACGATTCCGCACCATTGAGTACTATGCGAAAGCCATCGATAAGGCGATGAAGGAAAAACCAGAACTCTTTGTGCCTGTAGACAATTCTGATACGGCTGTGGCTATGGAGTTTGATCCTCAAACGAGTCATGATATTTGGGACGAATCTGATTCGATTGATACCGACACGATGGACCAAATTACAGAGCGCTATATCAATGAGGCCTCAAAAGGTGATATGGAAGGGTATGTTAAAAGTCTTATCGATACATTCCAAAAGACACGCCGTGCTTTGCCATGGTATTTCTACCTTAAAAAGCTGATGGGAAAGGTCGCCAGTGGGTACAAAAAAACGACGATGCGCCGCAATCGTCGTCAGCCTGAACGATTGGAATTATCTGGTACCTTGCGCCAACATAAGGCAAATGTATGGGTGGCTCTTGATATGAGTGGTAGTATTACAGATGCAGAGTTTACGAATGCATTAGAACAAGTACTGCAAATTGTACATGCCTATAATCATCGTATTACTGTTGTAGAATGTGATAATGAGGTGCGCCGTACGTATACGATGGAATCTGTAAAAGATGTAAAGCCTCGCCTTGATGTACGCGGTGCTACAGCATTTTCTCCAGTGTTTGCATTAGCTAATCAGAATCGTGTAGATTTGCTAGTATACTTTACAGATGGTAAAGGTGAGGAACGTTTACGAGAAGCTCCGAAAGGCTATAAGGTACTATGGGTTCTTACAGGGGAAAATCCTCAACTGTCCCTTCATAATCCATATGGTATGGTTAGAGAGTTAGGCTATGTAGGTGTAGATGAAACACAGGATATAGACGAATTTGTACGCATGTCCAATCGTGGGGGCTTCTCCATGGCAAACCAAGAGATATAGACCTTATTTTCGATATGAATATGGATATATCTTGGATTTGTAATAGGGCTTGTCTGTAAAAGAATATAAAAAATGACGCAATTCATTGGAATTGCGTCATTTCTATGTAATCAAAATTCTATTACATTAGCTATTAAGTTCGATAGAAGAACCTGGATCGATGATAAGTGCTGTTTGGTTGTATTTACCTTCTACTAAGCTTGTAAATACGCCTGGTTCACGGTCGATAACAGGCCATGTTTTGTAGTGAATTGGAATGGAGATAC
>ERZ651108.1388-NODE-1388-length-10634-cov-7.271576_pt1 | contig 10634 bp, 9 predicted proteins | sample MGYA00512173_ERZ651108 | MGnify/ENA metagenome assembly ERZ651108 | reverse complement strand
CCAAATCTGCTTATGAAAAGGAAATGAGGTCTACAGCTGACAAATACCTCACCCAACCAACCATTCAAATCACTGATGAAAACTATATGGAGGTCATGGAAGTTCTCTATGACTACCCTCAAGAGTTTGAAGGAAAGAAAATCGAATTTACAGGCTTTGTCTATAACGATTTTAGCCATCCAGATAGCCAGTTCCTCTTTCGCTTTGGAATCATCCACTGTATCGCCGATTCTGGTGTATATGGACTCTTGACAAAGGGGAACTCACGCCAGTATCCTGACAATACTTGGATCACCGCTAGCGGAACCCTGACCCTCCAATACCATAAAGAACTCAAACAAAAACTCCCAACACTAGAGGTTGAGAGTTTCACAAAAGTAGATAAACCAGAAAATCCTTATGTCTATCGCGTGTTTTAATAAAAAGTAGCCTGAACAGGCTACTTTTTATTATTTAGCAATTTTCTAACCTCTTGAGCACCAATCTGATCGCCTGCCTTTTCAAAAAGAGCGATAGCTTGTAAAAAATTTTCATGTGATTCTTCAGGATTTTGTATCGAACCAATCTCTCCTAAACCTCTATAAGCACAAGCTTGGGCAATCAAATCATCTGTTTGCAAAGCTTGTTTTAAGGACTGTTCCATATACATGAATGCTTCTGCTACTTTCCCTAGCTTTAATCGTAAATAACCTTGCTCATAATTGTTAACAGAAGATTTGAGGGTATCCTCTGTAAAAGCTTCTTCAATGATTTTTTGCTCTCTTTCGATATAGAAAAGGGCTGTTTGAAATTCATTCATTTCACGATAAACCATGGCTAACTGATGATAGCCTATATGTTCATTTTCTGGGTCGCTTTTAGTTCGTGCTAAGTCAATGTAACGCTGATAGATACTTAAGCACTCGTTGTATTTTTGCTCTTCAAGATAAATATACCCCATCAAATTTAACAAACTAAAATCTGTGCAAGTTTCCAATAAAAAATCAGCTTCAACTAATTTTTTAGCCTCATTAATCTTACCCTCAAACAATAAATCCCATGCTTGATTCATACATATCCTCCCGCTTCTTACGTTGTATAGAAAAAAATTGACAAATCGCTATCAGACTCGTATTTTTTCCAAGCTAAACTGAAGCCATAATAGTCTTCAAATTCTGGATGCCAGTCATAATAAAGTGGGATACGGCTAAATTTTCTTGCAACTACTTCATCTTCAAATTCTGGAGACTCTCCTGCAGTAATTCCAAATTGAAGGCCATTCATTTCCCAGGTATTTCCCCAAACATTTTCGTCTGATAGAACATCAATCCAACGAGAGGCGTCAATATCAAAATCTGCACATAATTCAAGTTCTAACAATTTTCTATAGTTTACTTTGGCAGGCTTTATATAAAAGGCACCATCTACCTGATACCTTTTATCTTGTACTTGAATTTGTGTGATTTTCATCGGAATTGGAACTCTATTTAACTCCAACCAAAAATAGCCTAGAGGAGTTTTGATTGCATGGTAAATTTGTTTAGACTCTATTTTTACTTTTTTCGAGCAAGCATTTAGAATTCTTCCATGCTCAAGTATATTTTTACAAACTATTTTTGAAGTCTCAGGATCAAAAATAGAATACCTACGGATGACCCTTTTTAACTTTTCAACGGGATAAGTGATATCTCTTGGGTAAGCATGATATTTCTGGACTACCAGAGCTATTTTTTCAATATTTTCCTTTCCAGTTGGTACAATCACACCATGCCCAATATGAATACTTGGATCATCACAGATATATGTATATCCATTTCCACCTTCTTGAAACTCAACGACAACGAGATTCAACTCCTGATCAGGATCGAAAAGTGGTTCAACTTTTTCACTGGTCTGGCGCTCATAAAAAGTGAAACAACCTGGATTATCCTCTTCGCCAAAGACCATTAAACTACCACAATTTGGGCACTTCCACATATAAAAGGAAGCCTCCGAAATGTCTTCATAGGAAATTCTATCATGTTCGTCAGTATTGTTAAAAACATCCTCAAGCAACTCATCCGAATAAACCGAATAAGCATTTGGATCAGGCGCTTGGTGGTCGTTCATTGCTTGACCACATCTACATGTCCATTTTCCCATATCTAACCTCAGTCACGACTTAATTCTTCAAGGAAAAATTGATTGAGAGCTTTCCAGTCTTTCTTTTCCTCTGTAACACTTTGGACGTAGTCATCCAGCTCTTGGATATTTTTGATGATGAAGTCCTGAATTGGCTTAATCGGCTCAATTTCCATACTTTCAGGTCCCTTTACCTTTATATTAAGCAATCTAGACACATGCTCTTTCATTTCATCAGGGAGGAGTTCTTTCACTAAATCATTAAACAAAATCGGTGGAACAGAATGATATTTTTCAATCCAACGACAAGCTAAAATGGGACGAAGTGCATAGAAATACTTTTTAGGTTTGACCTTATCTCCTGAAAGATACTTATTCATTTGAGTTCTAGCAGTATTCAAGTAATGGTGGAGCATTTTTTTTTCGGAAAAATACTGACTAACAAGCGGACGAATACGGTCAATAAAGCCTTCGTCTTGCTGGTAAACGATTGGCGACTGTAACCACTCAAAGAGGGTTGGATTTGACTTATAAAGCAACTTTAAAGCCTTATCCAAATCCCAGCCACTCACATCCCAAGTATCGTCAATTGGTAGTTCGATGACATCGCGATGATCGTTCAAACTAAGATAAAAATCTTGCTTATGTTTGTAAATGAAACGCACATCAAAGTCACTATCCGGAGACTCAAAGCCCCAAGCGCGACTGCCAGACTCAATTGCCCACAATACGGTAACATCATAAGTACGTTCAATTTCCGCTAGTTTTTCAGGTACCAGAATATTCATTTCTTCTTGTGTTTGCATGGTGCTTCTCTTTCTATGTTCAAGCTACTTCTTCGGCGCGATTATTGATTAAGTCAATTGTTTGGACAATATTCCTCAATATTGGTATTTGATGTTGAAATAGTACTTGTACGGATCCATAAGATTTAAACGGTTCTTGTGTCAGCATCGACTTATCCATATACCCATTTTCAACGACATAATCGACAATCAATTTTACAAAAGAAATTTGCTTAGCATTAAGGCTTTCATCTGACAAGAACTTAGAAAACACTTGATTAGCGGCCTCTCTATTCAAACCAATAATCTCCCGCACCAATCTAGGAATAGCCTTGTTTTCATAGTACTGCTGATAGTCAGATCTACTTCCTAATTTTTCCCATAATAGAGTTTCTAATGCTAATAAATCTTGTGCAGTCAACTTCTTGTTATGGTACAATTTAGAAATTGCTTCTTCATCCAAATGAGCTTTCAAATAATGCTCAACTTTTTCGTTATAGGATCGAAGATCATTTACCTGCAAATAAGGAGTGGTTTCATATACAGTAGAAAGAATTCGATCTTCAAAATTGACATAATATACCTTTCGGTTCGTTTTATCTAAGAATTGCAATAAATCTCTTAGAGACAGGCGTATTTTTTCAAGTTCAGACAAGCTCACTTCCTCCCAAAATTCAGGTTCTTGTACTTTCCTGATAATTTCTGCCTGTGCAAAGACCTGAGGGATATTGCCAACAGAAGCAAGGGCCTGAGCAGTTTTCATAACTTGAGATATATGAGTCCTTGATGGCTTAGAGGTCAATTGTCCGACTTGAATTTCTAACATCCATAAATCAAAGCGTCTAGCCATTTCATTTTCATTATCTTCATCAAACATGAGAGGGGAAATATAACTATGAAGATTTTCACATGAAATCGTTGTAAGATTTTGCCAATTTTCTAATTTTTTATAGGTATAAACCGTATCTAAGACCATACGAACCCTAAAGTCTAACTCATTTAAATCCTCTACATGCCTATGAAGTTCTGAGACCAGTTGCTGACGATACTCTCTTGCAAATGGATCCTCTTGATAGTGAAGGTCCTGCAGTTCACGAATCAAGTCCACCTTGATATTAAACAAACGCTGTGTTAATGGAACAATATGTCTTCCACTACCTTCTCTCGGATCTGCTTTGAAATATTCAAAGTTGTCACCATAATCAAATACCAAGAAATTTTCCTTATCTTGATCAGGTCCAAACAAATCTTTACAGAGACGGGTTCCACGACCAATCATCTGCCAAAATTTTGTTTTTGAGCGAACTTTCTTGAAAAAGACTAAATTGACAACCTCTGGGACATCAATACCTGTATCAAGCATATCAACTGAAATTGCAATTTGAGGATATTTCTCCTTAATTTTAAAATCATCAATCAAGGTCTGATAATGTTTAACACTGTAATCAATCACCTGAGCATAGTCGCTCCCCTTTTCAGGATAACGTTTATTGAAAATCTTTCTAATATATTCTGCATGGTCATGATTCTTGGCAAAGATAATCGTTTTTCCAATCTCATCCCCTGAAGCTGTTTGAATTCCTCTCGTCATTAGTTCATCTAGAACAATCTCAACTGTAGCTTTATTAAAAATAAAGGAATTAAAAGCTCCAGCATCAATGTCTTTTTCTAGAATATCATCTTCAAATTGGCTATCAAAATATTCTTTATCTTCTTGGGATAGTTCATCATAATGAAGGCCGTCTGTAGGTAATTCTAATTTGGTTTCAATCGAATGATAGGAAACCAGGTAGCCATCCTCAACAGCCTTCTCAAGATCATAAGCATAGGTAGGAACACCATTTTCCAAGTTGAAAAATCCATAAGTGTTTTTATCAAGGTCCTGACGAGGTGTGGCCGTTAAGCCTACGATTCTAGCATCAAAATAATCAAAAATGGCCTTGTACTTTTGATAAATAGAGCGGTGAGACTCATCAATAATAATAAGATCAAAGTGGCCAACAGTGAAAGGACGTTGAATGACTTCTTCCTGATCACTAATTGCTCCGATCATGGTCGGATAAGTAGAAAATACCATTCGACTTGATCTTGCCCCGGCTTTATCCTCTAAAAAGTTACAAACTGTAAGATCTGGAAGCAATTTCCTAAATGAATCATAGGCCTGTTTTACAAGAGATGTTCGGTCAGCTAGAAAGAGAACATTTTTGACCCAATTGTGACGTGATAGGATATCAACAAGAGAGACTGCTGTTCGAGTTTTCCCAGAACCAGTTGCCATTACCAAAAGAGCTTGTCTTCGATTGTTAGAAAAAGCCTCACAAACACTTGCAATCGCATGTTTCTGATAATATCGTCCAGAAATATCGTCTCTGATTTTACTAGAAATATCCTCAAGTGTTTTTTGCAAATGTCGTCTGTCCATCAATAATTGCAATTCTTCTTGAGAATAGAATCCTGCGACCTGGCGACGATTTACACCATCAAGAATATAGTGCTTGAGACCATTTGTAATAAAACAAATCGGTTGGTAACCTATCTTTTCCTCTAGCGCTTCAGCATATTCCCTGACTTGTATCTCACCGACTTCTGGATTAACTGAAGCTTTTTTAGCTTCAATAATTGCTAAAATCTTTCCATTTTTGCCATAAAGGGTATAATCACAATAACCTGTTCCTGAACCGTGTTTCAGTCCATTAATAGCAACTTCTACCCGACAATTTTCTTCAAATGTCCAACCTGCTAAACGTAAATCAATGTCAATAAAGAGTTTTCTTGTCTCAGCCTCAGATAACTGATCGATGTGGAAAGGAACCTCTTGCCGTTGTGCAGCAGTTTCACGTTTTTCTGTATAATTCTCTTGAACTTCCAAGGGCTGTACAGCCATTTGTTCATGAAAGTCAGGAATAACAGGTAAACTGTCTTGCAGTTCCACCATGGCTTGTGGTGTTTCTCTTTTCTTGACATTCTCTGAACTTGGCAATAACTTCTCGTCAAAATAACGTTCCACAAATTCATTGCTATAGCAGTAATCAATAAAGTTTACGAACTGGTACAAATGATGTAAGGCTAAAATCGCTTCGCGTTCCTTAATCTCCCCACCATGAGCAGCATGATTGCCCCAACGTATCAAGAGAACCATCTGACTATGAAGCTCTGGATCTACGATTTCTCTAAAGTCATCATCCCAAACTAATGAAGACAAGGTAGCACGATAAGGGGCTTCCAAATAAGAATCATGGCTATAAATCCAATGAACAGCCTGCTCCAAGGCACGACGAGCCATGAATGCTGTCGCTACTGTGGATGTCCCAATCATATTTTCAGCTTCTATACAGGGCCTTGAAAAAGATTCATACTCCTTGTTATTTAAAAGAAAATCAAAATTTCCCATTTTTCTCTCACTTTGAATATATAGATACCTATATTATACTAGATTTTAAGCTATTTCTCCACAGTTTTATAGCCATCTGACAAGCAAATTGTGATTTGTCAACCTGAGCCACAAATTCTGCGAACTCGTTTTGAAGAGCTAGAGGAGGTATATTTAACTTAAAATTATTAATGAAATCCTTGGTAATTCTTCTCTGGCCTCCACTTCCTGTCATCTTTCTCTCACCTTCAACTCTAAATTTCGAAAGCATTGTTACATGGTATAACCAGACTGTATTTACTGTATTCTTGGGTCTAAGAACATGAAATTCAGTTGAACCAAATCCCACACCGTTCAATAGTCCAAATACTGGAGCACCTTTCCCATTTTCAAAGCAAGGCGTAATTTTTGCAACAATTACATCATTATCCTTAAAAAAAGTAAATCCCTTACGAACATCATCGATATTTCGATTTATAGATAAATCAATTTTCCCATTTTCACTAACGTTTGACATTGGTAAAAACGAAACATTGCCATTAAAATTTAGCAGTTCTTTCTTATTAGGATTTAACTCAATATGATCTTCTAATTTAGACTGTGGATTATCAAAAATATCACCAAACAGCTCGTTAAATCGGGATTTTACAAGGTTTGAGAGTTCACTAAGTTGTTTACTTCTAATAATAATTTCATTATCTAACTTTTCTAATATTCCAATAATTTTATCTTGTTCAAAAATACTCCTCATTGGAATCTGGGCATCTGATAAATTATTGAGTTTAATATACTTTATAACTCCTCCAATTGATTGGTATCGTAAAACTTCTATATACTTATCAAGAAAGTAGTATAGATATTTCATTCTTACATTAGAATTACTAGTCAAAATATAGGTTCTCTGATAAGCATTAAATTTTCCTTTATAATACTTAACATTTAAATCTCCATTTCCAGCTACTAAAACTACCTCACCGTCATAAGCGTATTCGTTAATTCTTGAAATTTCTTTAGCTGTTGTAAAAAAAGGATACTTACCTCCGAAAACTGCTGCATTAGCATCCAATTTACCAGTTTGAATAAAAACTAATTGCCCTAACTTCACTTTCTTCATGCAACCACCTCCTCGAAATATCGGGATTTGCACTTAAGAGATAAATTTCTGATGGGAATGTTTGACATTACTTTGGTTGACCATAGCATAGGCTAAAGTTGTATCAATTTTACTATGTCCAAGAAGCTTTTGTACTTGTTCGATAGGCATTCCTTTATCAATTGCCTTTGTCGCTAGTGTTCTTCTGAATTTATGAGGGTGAACCTTTTGAATTCCAAGTTTTTGACCTAGTTTTCGTAATCGAATCTCAACACCAGCTATTCCGAGTCTTTGGGCTTTTCCGAGCAAGCTAACAAAAAGAGCTGGATGATTGTCCTCTCTGCTATTGATATAGTTCTTTAAATGGATTTTCGTACGAGCATCAAAATATACAGGTCTTTCCTTTTTACCTTTCCCAAATACTACACATTCACGATTCTCAAAGTCAATATCTGAGCGATTCAGCTGCACAAGTTCTCCCACGCGCATTCCTGTTGAAGCTAGTAGATCGATCATTGCCAAATCTCTTAAGTTCTCACAATTATCTCGCATGATTTCAAGATGTTCATCCGTATAAGTTTCCTTTACAGTTTGTTCTGTCTTTATTTTTTTAATCCGTCGAATCGGATTTTTGATAATGTACTCCTCTTGCTCTAACCATGCAAAAAATGAAGATAGGATGCGTCGGATATTGTCCAAGTTTGCTTTACTACAATCTTTTTCTGACTGATACTGTGCTAGATAACTTCTCAGATCATCTGTTGTCAGTTGTGTTACAGACTGCTTTATACTTTTAAATAAATTTTCAATGGTCCTTTGATAATAACGAATCGTTTTTGCACTACACCCCTCCACCTGTTTAGCAGTAATGAACAAGTCTAACAAAGAATTATTGGTATACTTCTGTTGATTTACACCATTCACTAAATGGCGCTCTAAACTCTCTCGCAATGCTAGTAATTGTGCATTGTTTAAAAGGGGTAACATTTCTTGAATGATGATTGTCACTTTTGTTTCCATATTTTCTCACTTTCATTATTTCAATAAAAAGAGACAATATTAGTTTTCTGCATTACAGAATTCTAATACTGTCTGTTTATCTATTTTTTACTTATAGGATTTAAATATCCAAGCTTAAATTTGGCCATTAACTCTAAATGAATGTTCAGAGATCCATTTGGTGTAGCTAGATAACCTTTCATCTGTTAAGGATTCTACTGCAATAGTTACACACATATCGACCGCTTCTTCAACTGTTACAGAAAAACGATAACCATTCAACTGCAAAAATTTCACCAAAACGAAAAAAGCAGTTCGTTTATTAGCATTGGCAAAAACATGCTTCTTGATCAATTGTACAAATAGTATCGTTGCCTTATCAAAAATTGTTGGATAAAGAGGTTTGCCAAAAACAAATTGTTCTGGTAAATTGACAATCATATTTAAGGCAGAAGGACTAACCGTCTGAATTTTTTCATTAGGTGAATAACGTTGAATTGCTAAAGCATTGATTTTCTCAATTTGCCTTTCTGTAAGATAGACTGTCATTTTTCCACCAAAGCTTTAAAAACATCATCATATTCATCAAAGATTTTGTCCAAATTTAAGTCAAAGGCATCATCAGATACATAAGAAATCTGATGTCCAGACTCTTCGGGAGTAAAGATAATTTCACCACTTGGTAACAATTTTGCTTCGTATTTAACACCACTTGGAATATTGAATTCGCTTGGAATCGTAATGGTGATTGAATTTCCTTGTTTTCTTGTTTTTACTACCATCTGATTTCCTCCTTTGAAGTATCATAACAAATAATTACGGTAATTACAATGATAGTGTAAAACTGCTATCTCATCTCAAATCTTATCCAAAATACTCCTGCATAAGTGATTTTTTAAGTTTTTCAATTCTTCCAAAGATTTTTGAATTGCCAATTATGATTTTGCTCTTTCTATCATATATTCAATATTTGTTAGAGGATTTGCATTTCTTTCTGTCCACAGCATTTCCCACAGCTGATCAATATTATTTTTTAATTCTCCTGTAATCATATTAGTCTCTTTTCTTTGGTTTTTAAAGTTATGAATAGCACTATTTTAATAGGTTTTCAATCAACCTTCAATTATGTTTCTCTCTATAAAAATTTCTTTCAAAAATAAAAAAAGCAAACCCAAAATATGGTTCACTTTTTTAACTCTTCTAATCTCCATCCTTCCAGTTCCGAGCAATCTCTTCATCTTTCTGGAGTTGGTCTACGAGCTCGTCGATGGAGTCAAACTTGACCATATCTCGGACACGGTCCAGCCAGTAGACCATAACTGTCTCACCGTAAATATCGTCTGAAAAGTCGAAAATATTGACTTCAAAACGTGGTTCTTCACCATCAAAGGTAACATTTTTTCCAACACTTGCCATGCCACGATATCTCTGACGCTGCACTTCCACATCGACTACGTAAACACCATCTGCTGGCATGTAAGTTCGGTCTCTTAGAACTAGATTGGCTGTTGGATAACCAATAGTCCGCCCACGAGCATTTCCATGAACGACCATCCCACGAGATGGGAGCGGAGTGCCGAGCAGATGATTGACTTCCTTTACATCTCCATCAAGAATTGCCTGACGAATCCGTGTAGAACTAATCTTGCCCTTTTCGTCTTCGACCGGAGGAACAATGATGATCTCTCCATCAAAATAATCCTTCAGGTCATCCGCAGTTTTCTTATCAGAGCCAAAAGTATAGTCAAATCCTGCTACAATAATCGCTGGTTTTAAAGCCCTGATATAGGTATCAAAGAATTCCTGCCCTGTTAGATTGGCAAATTTGCTACTAAAGTCAAGTAAGAATAGAGCCTCTACTCCGTGCCACTTCATCTTGTGCTCCCGTTCTTCGTGATTGACGATATGGAGCATGAGTTCAGGTTGGTAAGGTTGTAAGGCAAGTTTTGGCGATTCTGTAAAAGTCATCACGACAACTGGCAGATAATCCTTCATCGAAGCCTTGCTGGCCACTTCAAAGAGTTTCTGATGTCCCTTGTGGATGCCATCAAAATAACCTAGTACAAGGACTGTATTACCTGGTACTGCAATATCTTTTTCGTTCTTAATAGGTACTGTTGTAATCATGAAACTATTATATCATAGAGCCAGTCTTTTCGCTAAGAGGAAATCCCAAATGTCGTTTTTTGCGCCTGAACTGACCTTGATAGACAATTCAAGCTATGAGTTTTAAAAAAATAGCACCTCCTAAGAGATGCTATCGTTTGGTAACTAGTCTACTGTTTCT
>ERZ651108.1379-NODE-1379-length-10712-cov-5.685277_pt1 | contig 10712 bp, 5 predicted proteins | sample MGYA00512173_ERZ651108 | MGnify/ENA metagenome assembly ERZ651108 | reverse complement strand
ATCCACAAGGTGAAGCGCGCATATTAGTCATAGAGAAAGAAGACAGCATTTAACATATTAAAAAGAATTTTATGAATCAAGAAAGACTCAATGAAATCGAAAAACCATTACTTCATCTTGTGGAACGTGATGTGGTTCCCGCACTTGGCTGTACTGAGCCTATCTCTTTAGCGCTTGCCGCAGCAACGGCGGCTAAATATTTAGGCAAAACACCGGAGCGTATTGAAGCCAAAGTGTCACCAAACTTAATGAAAAATGGCTTAGGTGTTGCAGTTCCTGGAACCGGCATGGTGGGCTTACCTATTGCCGCGGCGATTGGTGCTTTAGGCGGTGATCCTGAGAGTGAGTTGGAAGTATTAAAACACATCACGCCAGAGCAAGTTTCCCAAGCCAAGGCAATGCTTGATAAAAAACTCGTTAATATCGATATTCATCAAACTGAGCATATTTTATATTCGGAAGCCGTGTTGTTCGCCGATAACGACCGAGTGAAAGTAGCCATTCAAGATCAACATACCAACATCATTTTGATTGAAAAAAATGGTGAAATTATTTTTAAGAAAGAACATGATGAATGTGCTGATTGCGATCCTTATGATATTTTTAAACAGGTGAGCTCACGTGAAATCTTTGAATTTTCTTGTGAAGTCGAACTCGATAAAATCCGCTTTATCGGACAAGCTGCCGCGCTCAACCGCGCGCTGTCTAACGAAGGATTGCGCGAAAATTATGGTTTACATATTGGCAGAACGTTACGCAAACAAGTTGGTAGTGGCTTAATGTCAGATGATTTACTCAGTAAAATCATGATTGAAACCACCGCAGCCTCCGATGCGCGTATGGGGGGAGCCACATTACCAGCGATGAGTAATTCAGGTTCAGGTAACCAAGGTATTGCCGCCACTATGCCCGTGGTTGTGGTCGCCGATTATTTAAACGTGAGTGAAGAAAAACGTCTCCGTGCCCTCTTCTTATCACACTTAATGGCCATTTATATCCACAGTAAATTACCCAAACTGTCAGCCCTTTGTGCGGTAACAACCGCATCGATGGGAAGCTGTGCGGGTATCGCCTATTTACTTACGGGTAAATTCGAAACCGTGAGCATGGGGATTTGCAGCATGATTGGTGACATCAGCGGAATCATCTGCGATGGCGCATCCAATAGCTGTGCAATGAAGGTGTCCACCAGCGTGGCTTCTGGTTATAAATCAGTACTTATGGCGATGGATGAAACCCATGTTACAGGCAATGAAGGTATCGTTGAACATGATCTCGATCGCACTATCGACAATCTATGCTCAATTGCCTCTAAGAGTATGCACCACATCGATCGCCAAGTAATTGAAATTATGGTGAGTAAGCCATGTCCTTAATACTGAATTAACTCAATAAGGATTTTTATTATGGTCATTTACTTATTGAGCATGAAATAAATACTCTAAAATGTAATTCTAACTTGAGAGTATCCTCCCTTATTTTAAGCTCAATAATAAAGCCATCATATAGATGGCTTTATCTTCTATTATTTACCTAAAACTATCCTCATTAATTCGTCAATATTTGAAACAACCTTATATTGCACTTTATCATTCCCTAACGACTGGGCATTTAAAGTTTCAAAAAATCTCTTAGCACTTTCGATTTTATTGCGTTCTTTAAGCTTTAAATCTTCACTTAAAATAGAACCTTTAGTTTCAGCAACAAAATAGATTTCTTTTACTAAAGCTGTATCAAAAGCAATTGCCCAATCAGGATTATAACTACCAAATGGTGTTGGTATTTTAAAATTATCTGGCAACTTAGCGTAGACTAGCACTTCTTTAGCAGCATCAAGTTCTTTCGCGAAAGTTTCTTCTACTTTTGAATCCGTGGTGACGTAATCCCAAATATGATTTTTCGTTTTATAGGCATCATTAGCAACTAAATTAGTTGTAAATATCTCACTATCAGGATAACCAGAACCCAAAAGTTGATAATTTAAATGTTGTAATGCCATACTTGCTTGTTGAGAATTAATTATTTGACTCACTTCACGAATAAAAGCTTCAGGGTTATTTTTGAACTGATTGAAAATAACAGAACTAATCCCTTTTAAAATTTCCACCACTGTTTTACGAGTTAATTGTGTATTTTCAGCAATATCACCAACGAGATCATATCTCACTTGAGAATACGCAGGAATACTCGCTTGTTCTGTCTTCGTCTCATATGTACCGAATGTTTCTCGAACTTCTAAATCATGATGTCGCATTTCATCTTTTTGTGAACCTGTAGCCAATTTATAACTTAATGTTTCTACAAATTTATCATTACGCTCTTTAGATACTTGTTGAATTTGTGAAATGCTATCTTGAATTAACTTCTTACTGTCTAATTGAATTTGGTAGCTTGCTTTCTGATTGATTTTCTTCCATAAAGCCTTAAATTCTGCACGATTAAAGTTATCATTTAACGAATTGGTTACGCGTTTACTACCATCATCTACCATATCGTTTAATAATGAACGATCAAGCACACTATCAATTAGTTTAAAGACTTGAGGTCCAATATCTTCTAATGCTGAATCTAATGGAGCTAATACATCATTTGCTTTATCTTGATGATATTTTTCAACAATATGAGCATTATCATCGATATAATCATTTATCAATAAATACTTATAAATTTTTCTCGCTTCCTGATCAGTGATCTCTCGCTTCTCACCACTATCTAAAACAATCTGTTTCCCCTTAAAGAACGCTTCGGTGGCTTGTGTTGGACGACTAGAAAGTGACTCCAACATTTCTTTCTGTAAACTCGTTACAAAATTTTTATAACTTTCATCCGTAACAACAGTTAAATTATTAATTTGATGAATTACCTGACTATTTTCACCAAAACGGATTGCATCCATACGTTCGCCATCTTTATTTACCGCTAAACGCAAACCACGTCCCACTTCTTGACGACGAGAAATCGTATTATCCGAGTGTTTTAACGTACAAATGGTAAATACATTCGGATTATCCCAACCTTCACGTAGCGCCGAGTGCGAGAAAATAAAACGAGTTGGCTCATCAAAAGATAACAAACGCTCTTTATCTTTTAAAATCAAATCATAAGCATCACTATCGTTTGAAATTGGTGCTGATTCTGAATTTTTATCTTTCATATCAGGATCAACTAAACGCTTTGATTTCTTATCAATCGAGAAATAGCCATTATGGGTTTTATTTACATCAATATTTTTCAAATATTGAATATAAGGTGAATCATCTAAATGCTTTTCAATAAATTCATCAACCACTTGCTCATATTGTTGTTTAAAAATCTCAACATATTCACCGTCAATCACATTATTATTTTCATCATATTGACGATATTTAGCGACCTCATCAATAAAGAATAAACTTAATACTTTAATCCCTTTAGCAAACAATTCTTGCTCTTTTTGTAAATGAGAACGAATCGTTTCCCGAATTTGAATCGTTCGTTTTAATTTCTCATCAACACTTCCATATGCTTCCAACACGCCTAACGTTAAACCATTAGCAAACTCCACCGTGTTCTTAAAACCATTAATATCAGTGATCACATAACGATCTGAATATTGTGTACTATTATTTGATAACACATATAAATCATCGCCTTTTTTGACTTTCCTAATCTGGCGAGAAAATCCATTTTTCGTTTTCACTTCGAGTTCTAAATAAGCAACAGGAGCTTGTTTGGAGAGTTCAATACTCTGCAAATATAGGTAACTATTTGTTCCCGTTAAACCTTGTACTTCAATGCCTTTTACCGTGATTTTTTTAACTAATTTTTGATTATAAGCATCCAAAGCATCTAAACGATAAACCAAATTGTAATCACGTTTATGAGTTGCAGAATAACGCAAAATAAAGAGCGGTTTAAAATTTGCTAAAGATTCCAACGTTTTATCCGCTTGCATTTTCTGCGGTTCATCTAAAATCAGAATGGGTCTATTTTTACTGATCACATCAATTGGACGACGAGACTGAAATTCGTCCAATTCTTCATAAATACGGCGTGCATCTTTACCTGTAGCATTAAAGGCTTGCACATTAATCACCATGACATTGATGCCACCATCAGCACTAAAACTTTCTAAATGGTGTAATGCCTTTGAATCATAGATAAAGAAACGCGCTTTTTTCTGATAAATATGATGAAAATGATCTGCCATCATTTCCAAGCTTTTATAAACACCTTCACGAATCGCAATACTCGGTACCACAATAATAAACTTCGACCAACCATATTGCTTATTCAACTCAAACATCGTGCGAATGTAGCAATAAGTCTTTCCTGTTCCAGTTTCCATTTCGATATTTAAGTTTAACTGGCTAGAGGTCAGGTTTTTACCTTTCCCATTATCATCGACAACTAAAGTTTCAGAGCGAGCCAAGCCAGCTGCTAGCTGCTGTTCTTGTACATTGCTTAATACTCGATCCATATCTTGAATCGGCGCATTACCAAAGGCTATATCAGTATAGGTTTCGCCTTGTTGATCATTTATAAAATCAATCTGCAGAGAGTTATTCGCCTTACGTTTACCCTTATCCAGCATATAACGATTGCCATCTGATTTTGACTGACCTACAAAGCAATTGACCACCGCTTGTGTGGCAACTAACTGATAATTAAGCGTTCTAAATTTAATATCCATTTTGCTATCTCTTATAAGAATTTCACTTCAGTATCAGGCGATAATTGTTTAAAGCGTTCTTTGATATTAGTTTTATCTTGGTCATGCATGATGGCTAATTCGGTTGAAACCACGCGTAGCGGTTTAACCTTCGCAATTTCATCTACAACATTCATGGTGAATTTATCAAAGCATGCGACTAATGTATTGCCTGCCACAAAATAAACTTCGCTACCGTTAATGGTTTTACGCTCAATTGGCAATGAAAGCTCAATGCCCCAATCTAACATCACTTGGAACAATAAATCCTCTGCAGAACGGTCTTCTTTAATATGCGAAATCATGTGATCAAGCATGGTTTTATCGTATTGTTCAGGCTGATAATAGATGTCTTTCATATTGCTTGAATCAATTTTTAACACTCGAAAGCCCACATCAAGCGATTTATTTTCATCTAAATTTTGCAAAATTTGTGAACCTGCGCGGCGGATGCGTTCTTTGGAAATATCAGCAATATTGGTAAAACCAGCTTTAAAAGCGTCTGATTTTTCATCCGTTTTTTCAGGTAATTGCACGCAGATAAATTTACGGTTGCCATTATCCTCAGCGTTTAATTGCATTACAGCATGAGCAGTTGTTCCAGAACCTGCAAAGAAGTCTAGGATTAAGTCACCAGAATTTGAAGTTAATCGTAAAATTTGCAAAATTAAACGAACAGGCTTAGGAGTATCAAAATAACTTTCTCCTTCAAATAATTTTCTTAACTCCTGACTTGCTTCTTGATTGTGTCCAACTTCACTATATTTCCAAATTGAAATCGCTTTTGTACCGTCTTGTACTTCACTTAAAAAACGTTTAATTCTTGGAACATTACCACCATTTTCACCGAACCAAATTCGATTATCGGCAACCATTTCCTCAAATTTTGCCTGCGAGACTCGCCAACTTCTTCCGCTTGGGGGATTATACTGTGTTCCATTTGGTGTTTGAATGGTATAAATACCGCTTTGTTGGAGATCTTTTCTTAATAAATTATCAGAAGTCCAGACTCCACGAGGATCATTATCATAATTCTTATAGCGAGAATTCATTTCTTCCGTTCTTGGTAATAATTTAATTTCTAATTCAGTAGCATTTTTAGCATAACAAATTACATAATCATGATTTTCAGAAAAGAATTTTGCATCATTTTGTGGGCTGAATTTTTTTTCCCAAATAATATTAGTAATAAAATTATCAGAGCCAAAAATCTCATCACAAACTTTTCTCAAATTTACCTGTTCATTATCATCAATAGAAATAAAAATAACACCATCATCCCTCAATAAATTGCGAGCCAATCTTAAACGGCTATACATCATGGACAACCAGTCAGAATGAAATCGTCCATTACTTTCCGTATTAGCAATTAGTCGATTCCCATCCTCATCTATTTGATTAGAACGAATTAAAAATTCTTCTGTATTTTCGGCAAAATCATCGTTATAGATAAAATCATTACCCGTGTTATATGGCGGATCGATATAAATCATCTTCACTTTGCCAAGATAATTTTCTTGCAAGAGTTTTAAGGCATCTAAATTATCCCCTTCAATAAAGAGATTTTCTGTAGTATCAAAATTTACGCTCTCTTCACGACAAGGGCGTAGTGTTTTCGCAATTGGGGCATTGGCAGCAAGAATCGATTCTTTCTTACCCACCCAATTTAGCATATAACGCTCTTGCTCGCCTTCTACTAACACCTCAGAAAGCTCTTGTCGTAATAAATCAAAATCCACGCCTTTGATGATTTCTCCTTGCTCATTACGAGTTTCTGTAATGCAATTTGGGAAAAGAGCGGTCAATTTTTCGATATTTTTTGCCACTAAATTGGCAGTATGCATTTTTAAATCTGACATAGGTTGTCCTTAGATGAGGAAGTTAATTGGGTGTATTCATCTTGCAATTTTAGTAAGTTGATATTGAGTTCGGCCTTACGATTAAATTGTTTTTCACGTTTGAGTTGCTGTTCAAGCTGTTTTATACGCGTTTCAAGCAGGGCTATTTCTTGGTTTAACCTCATTTTATCTGCTAATGAGGAACCATTGGTTTGATTCGGTAATAACTGACTAATTAAAAACTCATAAAGCTCACTTAAGCGGAGAAATAAAGGTAAATCTTGGCGTTCAATCGGCAACCATTCAGTTTGGAAATAATCACCGATCACAACCTTGCTGTTGTCGGCTTGATTTAAGCGTTTATAAGCAGCTATCACTTTAACCTTATCTTGAAAATAGACTTCAAAGATAATTGGACTAGGAATCAGTTTATCAATATAACGGAAAATTTCTATATCAAGCATTTCTACTCGGGCATGAACAGAAAAAATCTGTACCTCACGTAGGTCTTCTTGCGATTCAATATTCATTGTGGCAGAAGAAAGTTTATTCGCCCAATAAATACTTTCTATTTGTTCGATGAACAAGCGTTCAACTCGAGTGTTTGCGCCACCTTCCGAGTAAAACTTTGATTTTGGAATAATCTTATCTACCAGTGTACGAGCAGGATATTGATAAATCATACTGCATCCTCAATTACAATAAAGCTGATCAATTCAAAATCACTTAAGCTTTGAATATCATCAATTAAGGCCGTCGTGTTCAAACCATTAAATAGGCTATCAATGTCTTTTTCCTCTTTCACATTGCGAATATTTTCAATTACCGTATCTAATAGTTCAGAATAACGCTTCATCTCGCGCCCATCTTTAGTTTTACGATTAAACGGCTCATAAGCCGTTGGAATGGGTATAGATTTATCTCGACAAGCAAGACGGGCTAAATCCAATAGATGTTTTGCTTTAGTATAATCATACACAATAGTACCATCTTGTTGAATGTACACTAAATAATACGGATACAAGCGATTTTGATTCATCTGTTCAGCGCTAAAAGCGCGTGATTTTAAGGTAAAAATCACACCTGCATGCAAACCAAGTTGCGGCATGGCTGGTACAACTGTATGCAAGCCATTTGGCAAACGAGCAAGATCAGGATTGTGTTCCATATAATTCAACAAATCCATTCTAAAATCATTTAGCCCAAGATCGGTGATAGATACCCCTGCATTCGTCTCTTCTAAATCTAATACTTCAGTTTGCAATCGTTGTAATTGTTCTTTACGGTAAGCAATATCGTTCGACTTAGCTGTGAGTACGTTATCATCACCTGTACTAGTCATATCAACTATAACCATGCGATTTTCAACCCGTTCTCGCAAATTGATATATTCATCTAAACTAATATCAGGCCAATAGTTTACCAATTGAATCTCACTATTTGGCGATCCAATACGGTCAATACGCCCAAATCGCTGAATAATACGAACTGGATTCCAGTGAATATCAAAGTTAATTAAATAGTCACAATCTTGTAAGTTTTGTCCTTCAGAAATACAGTCCGTTGCAATTAAAATATCAATTTCTCTACTCTCATTTGGGAATATATCCGCTTTTTGTTTTGAAATAGGCGAGAATAAGGTCAATAGCCCTTGCATATCATAAGTGTGCTTACTATTAGGTTGCGTTTTAATCGTTGAAAGATTATTTGAACCTGTAATTTTTGCACTATGAATACCAAAGCGAGTAAGTAAATCACCAGAAAGTTGTTGGTAGAGGTAATCTGCTGTATCCGCAAATGCAGTAAAAATAATGATTTTCTTATTATCTTTATTTATTGGCTGGTGAATTTTCTCGATAATTTGCTCTTTTAAGTGCTGCAATTTATCATCGTACTCAGGTGTTATTGGATTTACGACCGACAGCAATTCATTCACGATATCTAAATCTAAAACGAGTGATGTTCGCCAACTGATAACATCCATATCTTTTAGATTGATTTTCAAAGTCTTACCGATGTATTCATCATCGTCAAACTCATTTTCACTATAATCATCAAGAATAAAGTCATCATTTAGCTGTTTTTGCTCAAACGATGCAATCTGCTTAAGTGCATTTTCAATTTTATCTTTTAACACATTAAGCGTTAAACGAAATGAATGTACTGAACTTTCTAAACGTTTGAGTAAGTTTACCGTCATTAATGATTGTAAACTTTTTTCACGGTCAACTTGTTTAAAACGACTATTGTTGTTAACAACCGTATCAAATAAGTCCTCGTATTTCTCCATTGCACTTGGAAAGATATAACTCATCGGGGCATACACTGCCATATTTAATGAGGTGAGCTGCTTAAAAATATCTTCTAATGAAATTTGTGTAGCTTTCGAAATCGGTCGTCTATGGGAAATTGGCATTCGACGGGTTGGGAATTGCCCAATATCTTTTGTGTCATAGAAGGTTTGAATATGTTTACGAGAACGAGCAATTGTCACACTATCTAATAACTTGAAAAAATCAAAATCCAGTAAGTTTAGAATTTCTTGTGTTGTACGTTGTTCTGCGGGAAGTTTAGCCCATCGGTTAAAACTGGCTTGGGCTCTAGCAAAGATTGTATCAATGTCTCTTTCTGTATCTAGCTTTTCATTCAATAGTGAAGAATTTCCTTCATAAGCTAAAGCAAGCTGATTTTTTAAATCATTGAAACGATTATTTACTGGCGTTGCAGAGAGCATTAATACTTTAGTTTTAACGCCTTGGCGAATCACTTTATCCATTAACTTTTGATAACGGGTTTCTCGATCTTTGAAAGTGTCTCGATTGCGGAAGTTGTGTGATTCATCAATTACTACAAGATCATAGTTTCCCCAGTTTACTTTGCCTAAATCAATACCATTGGATGTTCCCGTCTCTCGAGATAAATCCGTATGGAATAGCACATCATAGTTAAATCGGTCTTTAGCTAAAATGTTAGTCACCACATTAGTATTATAGGTTGTCCAGTTATCATTTAACTTTTTAGGGCAAAGCACAAGAACACTTTTATTACGGAGTTCGTAATATTTGATGACAGCTAAAGCAGTAAAAGTTTTACCTAAACCCACACTGTCAGCTAATACGCAACCATTATATTTTTCTAATTTATTAATCAATCCCTTCACAGCATCTTTTTGGAAATTAAATAATTTATTCCAAATAACTGTTTCTTGATATCCTGTCTTTTCATTCGGCATAACATCTTCATCAATATCTGTTAAGAAATCTTTGAAAATGTTATAGAGCATTAAAAAATAAATGTGTTCTGGCGAATTTTCTTGGTATACCGATTCAATATGCTGAATAATTTCACTAGTGATATCTTCAACTTTCTCTGAATCATGCCATATTTGATCAAAAAGTTGTAAATAAGAAAGAGAATGAGGCTCTGAAAAAGCATTGACCATATTTGAAACTGCTTTGCCTTTCTCATATCCTAATCCCGTCGTGGTGAAACCCTGAATTGGCATATAAGTAACACTATTATCTACTTCATTTAGCGTTATAAATTCCTGCATCACGCCATTACTGATATTGGATTTAAATATTACTTTACGTTTAATCCATTCTGCACATTCTCTCGCAATTGCTTTTTGAGTTAGTCTGTTACGCAAGTGAATTTCATATTCTGTGCCATATAGACTATTCTCTCGGTCACTTTTGGGAATAATAAACTCTCGTTTCTCTTTCTTTAAACGCTCAGTAACTTTTTCTGGTACGAAGGTTGGGGAAGTAAAGATAAATTGAAGTTCTTCAATTTTCTCTAACTCTGCCTTTAAGGCTGAATAAGCATAAATTGAAAAATACGATGCCATTATTTTTAGCTTAGTGGTTCTCGTCAAGTTCGCTTTTAAATCATCACCAAACAATGATGTTACGTTATCAATTAATTTCATAGATAAGATGCAAGTAAGAAAAGGAAAGAAAATTAATTATTACAACATATTAAAAGGTATGTAAGTTTTATGCAATGTATTTAATCTAACTCTCTTACACATATTACAGATATGAAAAAATACTAATTAATGTACTGAGAGAAAAGGTACAAAAAGCAAAAATTGGTGAATAAAAACACACAAATTTCTGACCGCACTTTTTTTATATCAAAAAAACATATTTTCTAGCCAAAAGTTATTGGCGCTACCTTCT
>ERZ651108.1377-NODE-1377-length-10736-cov-3.600131_pt1 | contig 10736 bp, 16 predicted proteins | sample MGYA00512173_ERZ651108 | MGnify/ENA metagenome assembly ERZ651108 | reverse complement strand
ACACCTGGTCGTGCGTCCTTGATAGGGACAATCTTGCCGTCCATACGTCGACATATCTTAGACGTCTTTCTATCAAGTGTAGCAAGTATCTCCAACTTGTCAACGTCAAGGCGTTCCATAGAGTCAAGGCTTGCTTGCTCATGTACCCTTGCCGTCTCAGTTTCAACAAGTCGCCTAGCGTTATTATATGATACATTCAATCTATCTGCTAGCCTTTTACTCATATCGTCCATACCCTCACCGACTATGAATGATTGAGTAAAGTCATTCTGTAAAGCCTTAATCAACTTGACCTTATCAGTCCATATACGACTAGAAAAGTCCTTGCCGTCGCTAGCCCATTCTGCATTGATGACTCTATCTACTGCGTCCGGATTGACCCTATTCACAATCGAATATTCACCACGTTGAGATTGAGCAAGATATGCGGCCTTATAAGCAGCTGACTCATACACGTCCGATAATAAAGAGTTCATCTTTATATTTTGTGATGTAGCGAGTCGCTCTATCTCATGTACCACGCTGATATATAACGCCTGCTCACGACTCAACCTCTCACGGATTGAGGCTTGCTCTAACATCTTAATATGAGATTCAGATAAGTCCTCACTCTTAGCCTCTTTGATAAAGCCTTTGAGGTCAAGTCTAAACTGCTTTAATTCATAGTTGTTGAGAATCTTCCTAGCCTCTTGTAATGTGATAGAGTTCTCATGAGCGAATCGTCTGTACCAGTCATTCATATTCTTTTCAAGCCTACGGATAGCCCTTTGATAGTTAGCCTTTAACTCCCCATTGGTGAGTCGTGCCTTTTTGATTGAATCATCAAGGCTTGCCTCGTATCTCTTAGCCCAGTACATCTTATTCTTTACGTCGTCCATGATTCCTATTCCTCAATCTCGTCGTCCGGCGTGATAAAGTCCTCAGCTGCTGCCTCTTTCTGCTCAGCCTTGATTCTCTCAATCTCTTCCGCCGTCGATGTAGTCCATGGGTGATTAGATATAATCGTTTCCGCTGACAATACTCCGACAGAGTTTCGACAGTTATTAATAGCCTCAGATTCATTGACAGGCGTCAATCGATTGAATATAAACTCAACGTCCTTGACTTGCTGACCGCCTATGATTGCATACGCCCTATTGATGAACTCAATCATCAACTCAAACGCTGCTTGATACTCGACCTCTAACTGATTAGAATCAAGGTCAATATCAGAGTACATAGACATGATATTCATCTGATTCGGATTGTTAGATAGTCGCTCGTCCTTAGCGTCGTAGCCTCGACCATTCTCAATGATTGAGCGTTTCAAGGCTCTCATGATTGCCTCATAATTAGAGGCGTTTACCTCGATGTGTAAAGTTTCAACACCGCCCTCACCGTCTAGTGTTCTAACCTTAACCGCTCCAAATGTAGCGAGGTTACGTCTAAACTCAGATAGGTCAGTTCCGTCATAGTTCTTTAATACTAGGATTGTGTTCCTAGTGTCCTCTTGCATATTATCAGCGAAGATAGAATACATTGTATTTAAGGCGTCTTGTAAGCATTTAACCCTATTGATTAAAGGCTGCTCGATGTGATTACCCTTAAAGCATATCAAAGGAACATGGCCGCCCCAGTCATACCAAAGTTCACCCATATTAATATGACCTTGTGTATCACGTTCAAGATTCAGAGATAGACTTCCGTTCCTATAGATGTAATAGGTGATTCTATCCGGTGTATAGAACTCAACATGAGTTTCGACTTCTCGAATCCCCATAATGTTATAGAGTTCAACATCGTATAGATACACAAAGGCGTCTAACCGTGTATGTTCCTCATCGTGCCAATAAGGAATGACTTGCTCCGGTTTCAATCTCTTGAACGCTATCTTGCCATTATCGATATAGGGGTATAAGTACCCTTTACCACCAATATAAGAATCCATAGCCACGTTGAGTAGAGTCCGGTGCATTGACTTATTAAAAATATTGATAACTTCCTCGTTATCAGTTTTGACCTCGATAGGCTTACCTAGAATGTAGTTCACCTTTTGGTCTACTAAATCATCAAATTTATTGTCTACGATTTTACTATTAGGCAAGTGTTCAAGTTCTATGCTTGTACTCGGCCCCTCAATCATAGTTCTTTTTTTATTTAAGATTTCATGACGTCCCTCATAATAAGCCCGTCCGGTCATCATATCTTTTCTTTCCTTGCTCGATAAGAATCGTTGAATCTCATGTTGCAGAAAAGCCCTTTCTGATATACCAGCGTTGCCTTTTATGATTGCACGCCATACCTCATTAGTTGTTGTTAGCATTATAACCCCTTTACCAGCTGAAATTACTGCCATTCATCGACTTTCTTAAAGCATATCTTACGGCGTCTATTGTATGGTCGTTACGTTTAGGATAGCTAGAAATAAAGTTATCATCTTTATCTCGTTCATACTCGTACATGACAAACTCACGATATGTATTAGGGCAACGCTTTTTATCGATATAGATTTTATATCGGTCAGCTAACCACTTAATACCAAAGTTGCGACTATCCGGCCCTTTCTTGACCCCATAGGCTCTCAGTCCTAAGTCAGATAACTCAGCTATAGACTTAGGCTCAGCACTATCACAATAAACTGCGTCAGTTTTGACCTTATCTTTGATTCTCTCATAAGCGTCCCTGTTTTTAAGCTGGGTACTATATACCTCGTCAAAGATGTAAATAGTATCCTTTTTCACGTCAAAGTGTAGCTTATCATACACGAATGGGTCAGTAGCGAATCCAAAGTCAACACCATGATGAAGATTGTCAAAGTCGTCAATCATTTCATCTGTGATTCTTAAATCCTCGACGTTATTGAATACGCCGCCGCCTGTTCCTGTTACCTCGCCTAGATACTCGTGAGCGTACAAGTCCGGTCTTAAATCTCTTAACTTTTCAGCCTCGTTGATGAACTGCTCTCCTAACCACTCCGGCGGAACCATTGTGTAATCAGAGTGAACTACTAGCCTGTCCGGGTCGTCGATGAGTTGCTCGACGTTGACCCAGTTATCACGGCTCTTTGGCGGGTTAAACGAATAAAAACACCAATACTTATCACCACCACGAAGTAATGATTGATTGATGTTTCGTATCTCGTTCATGCCTGCGAACTGGTCGAGTTCCTCGTACCATACAAAGCCTACATAACCGAATGGAAGTTTCAAGGATTTAATTTTCTGCTTATCATCAACACCTAAGAACAGAATCCGCTGCCCTGTTGGTTTATAGATAATCTCCAGGGGGCTTTTCTTAAACTGAAAATCAGCTGAAACACCTAGCTTATCAATAGCCCATTCTATTTGTTGATAGACAGAGTTCTTTAACGTGTTCCCTACCTTACGCATTACTACGGCGTGCGTGTCCGGATTCTCAATAATCCCCTTAGGAATCTGAGTACTAACATAAGATGACTTAGTACTACCACGGCCACCACTAAACCAGTAATGAGTATGTCTATGACGTTTAATATCGCACGTTGCGGCGTCATAATGAGGGATTGTAATGTCAAGTATGTCAACCATATTTTGACCTTGCCCCTCATTGTTGACCTCATCGCCTACGTCCGGCGTCAATGATAAGAGTATCTCTACGGCTCTAGGGTCGCCATTGACCGCCTTGACCGCTTGTTTTAGAATCATAGCATTCTGTAGTGTTAAGTTCAAGCCTTTAGCGTCCGCTAATGACTTAATCTTATTGTCTACCTTACCGCCTTTTAATGGTGTCGTTAAGATTGACCCTGCAACCTCACGCCATGCTTTAAGTTCTCGACGTTTGGCAACGCTCGCTTTACCGGCCTTAGAGGCTATACGCTTTCTTTCCTCCGGCGTACGTTTATTTAAGGGGATAAGATTCTCTATACCCTTATTGCCGCCGCTACCCTTAGCCATTGCCATTTACTAGATTAGTCCTTTACGTTCTCGAACTTATAACCATATTTCTTTTGGTTACGTTTGAGGAAGTTATCGACTGCTGCATTGCTATCCTTACCACGCAAGCCTTTTTTACGAGCCGTTGCTACCGCCTTAGTGAATCCTGCTGTATCAAAATGAGTACCTTTAGTGATTTTACGATAGCCGCCGCTATGTGTAGCAACGATAGACTTAGCCTTTGTACCTGCTAATGCGAGCATATCAGCAGGACTAAAACTACTGTTATTAGGGTGATTATGAACTAATGTACTGCCCTTATGGATTCTACTAGGCAAGCCTACGTTACTCTTGCCGCCATGACTGTATGTATGCACAAAGCCGTTGCCGTCAATCTGAATCAAGTGTTCTTTATCACTCTTACCGTGCTTATTACGGAACGCCGCTATAGCGTCTTTCTCGGTCTTGGTCTTGATTTTGTTGTTCATACGACTAGGCAAGTCGCCGCTCGTCTTACCAGTACGCCCTGGGGCGTTTCTCCATTCGTACTTATTAGCACCGGTACCGCTTGCACCACGACCGCCCTCAACTCCGAACTCAATATCTTCAAGTTCATCAATCAAGGCACTAGCTAGGGAATGACTTTCAAGGTCTGAAATAATCTCGGATTCATCTGTGATAGAGTTCCATAGTTCCCATTTGTTACCAGGTCTTTTGAACATGATATAAGTATCATTCAGTTCGACCATGTTGTAGTCAATCATCTTCAACACAAAACTTTTAATCTTCATCTTTCTCACCTCGTTTAGACATTCGTTTTGTAACTGCATTATCAATGTAGCTTACTTCCAGCCCTTTATAATCATATCCAACGTCGCCCCCATAGACTATTATGTTTCTAGGCTCACATGATTCTATAGCGGCTGTCATTCCCTCTGTCCAAACTTGAAAAGCCTCGTCATCACGCTTAACTCCAATCGTAGATATGGCAATAGTACCACCTTTAGGAATCCCTAGAAAAGCGAAGTCGAACGTACGGCTATCCCCCCATGATACAGTAGGAATGACTGTGCAACCTAAATCTTGCATGATTTGACCTACTAACCTCGACCGATATATGTTCCATATCATCATAGCTATAGGCATATCAAGATATAGACTAAAGTCCGGTGTCAGTACACAGTCCCATTCTGCAAGTATAGGGGCGTAGTCGTGAGGATTGTTCCATATACGCTCGAATTGATAGTCATCTAAGAAAAAGTGTACGCCTGCATTGTCTACTGGTGGTGTACTTTTTACATAGTTGAATCCGATTAAATGCTCCGGCCTCACTACGACCCTATCAAGTGTAGGAATCTGATAGTAACCCGCCGCCCTCGACTCATCGAAGTCATGCAAGTTATAAGTATTCATCGTTCTTTCACGTTCATTTTCTTTCTCGACATCAACAGGCTCCGGGTCAACAGGGTCTATAACCTCGAATCCGAAGTCAGTCATATCAAAGTCAAGAATGTCATTCATTTCTAAAGCTAATAAGCCAGCGTCCCAGCTAGCAGCCTCAGATACTTTGTTATCTGCCAATCTAAAAGCCTTTATTTGTTGCTGCGTCAAGTCGTCCGCTCTAATACAAGGCACTATCCTCATTCCTAATGATTGAGCAGCCGCATATCGTGTATGACCGCATATAATCACGTTCTTTTTATCGATGATGATAGGATTCTTGAATCCGAACTCTTTAATTGAGTTAGCAACTAAAGGTACTGCCTTTTGATTGTTGCGTGGATTCTTGTCATATAAGACTAAATCCGCAAGATTCATTTCTTCAATCTTAATCATTTGACTATCTCACTCCCTTTACGTTTGAGCCTGCGACCCTCACGCCTTACAATACCGCAAGCTGCTCTTGCAGCGTATGTCATTGTTATGTAGCTTTGACATAAGCCGTCATACTCAATCATAGCCGCCGTACATCGACCGCCTTTATTATTTAAGCACTTACGCTTAACGCACTTAATATCTGTCATGATTCTCCCTGTTTATCGATTCTAACCACGTCATAAGGCACTATGTTATAGTTCTATGGTTGTTTGTGTATGGTTGTTTGGTATAAGGATTGTTATGTTTGATGAAAGGAGTTTTTTCTTATGAGTTGTATGTTTATCCACCTAAAGAGGTATGTTGAAAGGAATCCCATGACCTTATGACGTGGTTACAATCGATAATTCTTGATATAAAATGAGCCGCACTTACTAGCACGGCTCATGACATATTTTGACCTCTATATCATATCACATTTGACCGTGAATTTCAATGAATTTATCGACCTCTTTTAGGCCGTTTTGTATGTACTGCCTTACAGTCCGTTCGCTGAGTGTTTTCCCTGTAATCAGCTTGTCCCTTATTTCCTTAGCGGTGAATCCAACTAGATAATAAAGCCTCAAAGCACGCTTGATAGTATCGTCTTTGATGACCTCACCTATCATCTGTGTAGCGTCGATATACATCGAAAAGTACTCTCCGATTTTCTGATTCAATCTCCCTTGTACCTCATCGATATTAACCACTAAGTCCCCTATATCCTTACGACGTCCGCCGCTCACGCTCACCGCTGAGTAGTCGACCGCTCTGAGTTGCCCTTTCATGCTTTCAAGCAGCTTTAACTCTTCACTTAGAGAATCCATTTCAGCCCTAAGCTGCCTTACACGTTGAAAGTACTCCCTAGCTGTCCTCTCCATAAAAACCATTGCTCCCCCTTTGTTTTTTCATGGTAAACACAATCATAATATTTTTGTCCTATTAAACTCAATCGGCCCTATAAATACAGGCTCATCATTCAAGAATAAAACGCCGTCTAATCGTCTAAAAGTAATGCTCTGAATCACAAGCCCAGCACGTTTTAGAATCTTAACGCCTTTAAGTTTCTGATATTCTCTATCATTCATGTGAATCCCTTTCATGCATTAAGTCTTTAATCTCTCTCGTCAAGAAATCGACCGCTATTTCATATTGATAACCCTCGATTGATAAAAGGGCGTTCGCTAAGTTAGGTGTTAAGCCCTTAGCCATGATAAAGTCAGATGAGGATACTGCCGGTGGTATATCTCGATTCATTTGACGTATCAAGTAGAATCTAGCCTTTTTAAGGTCTTGAACGATGTTATCCTTATGACCTGCCCTAGATATGTACTTGACCGCATTGCCAACACAAAAACCATAGCCTCTTGATTCGATGTAGTCAAGCGGCTCTACTCCCCCATGAGTATAATGCTTAGGGGCTATAACTGCATTATCTGTATTGACGCTCACATAAGGTCTTAGCATATCGAATAATGTATCGCTGATAGTAACCCTTTGACCGTTCCTCTCAGCCTCTTGTAAAGCTATGACTAACTCATTTACAACAAAGTTTACTTTCTTACTCATACTTATACTCCCTTGTACGTTCAACCTCTATCGTTAAGCACCTTTTACGTTTAAGTTCATCAAACGTAGATATACACTCTACTATGTGATATTTCATGAAAGGTCTATCTTTATCAATGATTTTCAATTCATCTTCATTTCTCAAAAAATTTAATGCCATTTTTAAAGTTTCTATAGTCATATTTCACCTCTCAATGTTTCATTACATCGCCTTAGTATATCAAGAATCAACAGTATAGGAATGTTACTCCGCTCGTTGTATCCTCTTGTATTCTTCCACGAGATATTACTTTTACTTCCTAGTGTCTTTAACCTTAAATCAATGTTACTACTAAACCGTGTAGGCTTTTTATAATCAAAGCCATAATCACTATAATAGGTCAGATTCTCATAAGGTAAGTTAAAGCCTATAATGTCCTCGATGTACTCCCATATCCTACCAAAGGCAGGATTCTCAATCACAAAGATTTTAGGATTGTACCTCTTAATAATCTGAATCGTGTTATAGATACACATTTCACCATTGATTCTAGTCCTAAATTGATTGTCATATTTATACTGATAACGCTCATAATCGGAGTATGGTCTTATGGTGAACCTACTAGGCTCTTTCATCTTTCCAAACAACGACGTCATAGCGTGTTCTTCCTTTTTCCAGCAAGCATTACCTTGTTTCATAGAACTTGCCACGCTCCACGATTCACAGGGCGGACTTGCAAGGATAATGTCAGGTGTAGGGAGTTCATCAAGTTGACCGTATAAAGCAGCCTCATTATACAAAGTATTGACCGATAAGTCTTGATTCAAAAAGTCAGTACTCTTATTCTCTCTATCGATTCCTATCGATATAATCCTAAACTGCCCCCCCACATTTTGAGTATTATACTCATTTACAGCTTGCTTATAGCAGCCATTGCCACTATCAAACAAGCCCCATATAATAGGCTCACTCATACTTATTTCTATACCTCATCAATTAATATCGTGATAATCTTATCACTATCATTTACAAGGCTATGCTCGATATATAAGCCCTTAGCCTTGTATTCCTTGTCTTTAACGTCTTTGAACTGAATTACATCATTATCATGAGTTGCGTCTAAAATTTGACGCAACTCTTTTGTCGTTAAGTGTTTCATTGGTTGCCGGTGCTACCAAATCCGCCCGTCCTCTTGCTTTTAAAGTCCTCAGCGTCATTGATTGTTGTATCGAACTTTGTAAATATACCTTGTACGATTCTATCACCAGCTACTACCCAGTATGGCTTATTTCCCATATTTATTAGAGGAACCATGATATGCCCCTCATTTTGAGGATTATCAACATAGTCAGAATCTATAATTCCTGTTCCGTGAATCAAGAAAACCTTATTCTTTGTTGCTATGCTACTTCTCATGTGTAAGGCTAGGTATTCATCTTGTTTGATGTAACACTTCAATCCAGTAGGAACGAATACGACTTGACCGGGCTGTACTAACATCGTCTTAGCTGCCTCAATATCATAGCCAGCACTTCCCTCAGTCTTTCGTGTAGGAAGATTGACCTTACCCATATACTCTTTGATTGGTCTGAATCTATTCATCGATATAACCCCAACTTTCTATTCTTAGCCTTTGTCATTTCTGCCAGCTTGCGGCCGCACTTATGGCTGCAAGTCTTTTGTTTCGACGCCGGATTCGGTGCATTGAAATCTTTAGCACATATCACGCATTGTCTAATATGTAGCTTACGTTCTTGGTTGAGCCTGCTAACCGGTTTCTTTTTAGTATCTCGTTTCTTAGGCTCTTTATGTTTTAGACTTTTAGGGGCTTTGTACACGTCATTCATAGGTGTATCGTTCCATATCGGTAAAGCCGCTATAAAGTTCGGAATTTTCGCTCTAAATACATCATTCATAGGTGTAGTTCCTTTCTAGCAATCTTTGATACTTTCAATGTCCATGTCAACGCCATTGACGTATACATCATTTACGCTATCACAAGCATTATATACGCCGGCACAATCAATAGTTAAGCACCGATTAATAGCTGATTTAATTGTTTCTGCAAGTTCATCAACTGCCTTTCTATCTACTGCATACACAGATATGTCAATATCTAGCGTCCCTGTTAAGTTAATTGAGTATTCTCTCGGTTCCCTCATTATTGTCCTCACTCCCTGGATATTCAATCTTAGCCATATGATTAAGCATTGTGATTTTGGCTGCTAAAAACTCCTCCGGACTGCACTCCGCAGCTATAGCTTTAAGCAAGCCCTCAACAGCTTGTACGCCGAAGTTCATAATCTGAAAAATATCCGCACCTTGCACCTCAATATTCACTTGATTGAAATCAGTACTCAGTTCGATATAATCACGTTCTTTGTTGATGTTGTTATTCATTTTCTTAACTCCTCTGTTAGTAGTTACCATTTCTAAAATCAAGATAAGAGATAGAGGCGGGGCGTTTGACTTTGGTCTTAGCCCCAGCCTTTTTGCGTGGCCGTGTAGTCGTTCTCCTGGTGGTGTCGCACCGACGAACATACACATCATTGACAATGTGAGAATCCTCAGCAGGACTTATCTCAATCTCAACTCGTGGATTCTCTTTATCAATCCCTGCAATAGTTGAGCCGTCATAGCTTGCGATGTACACATCGTCAATAATCACTTTGGCGGCCTGCAATATATCAGAAGTAGCCTGCAATAAACCGACTAAATCCGGCCAATGGGCTTTGTTAGGCAAGTAATAGCGGCACCTAACATTTACAACGCCTTTGATAGTAGCAATCCTTTGTTTATTCAGCTGCATGAGAGCAACTTTCTCATACTTTTGATATGCTTTTGACGGTATCAACACAGGTTTATTGTGTACAAATGAGATTGTACTACTATTTTTCTTAGTGGCCGGACGGCCGTGTATGACTATCTTCATATTGCCTCGTATAATTCTAACTTAAATTTTCGATTCTATATCGATTTTAGCCCCGCCTTGCCCCCTGTAATATTCCTCACGACTAATCTATCCTAAAACTTTTTAAACGAGCATATAGGGTCTAATTTTTAAATTTTCGATATTTATCGATGTGATTCACCTTTCAGTACGACGTCCAAGTACTCACCTCTGAGCCTATCACTAACACGCATACTGTATGTGTTACTAGTCCAATCACGACTATAGTTGGTCGTCATGATGATAGGTTTCATTCTGTTATAGCGGTCGATGATTATATCATCAACCTTAGCAGCAACCCATTCACTCTTACCGTACTCGGCTCCGAAGTCATCGAGCAGCAATAAAGGCACGTTCCGAATCTTATTCTCGTACGACATATACACGTCGCTCGGCCCTTTCGATAAGGTGAGCAAGGTATCAAGCAGGCTCGGCATACTTAACATATAGCAGCCCTTTCCATGCTTTAACGCCTCTTTTAAGATAGATCGGA
>ERZ651108.1376-NODE-1376-length-10737-cov-9.454409_pt1 | contig 10737 bp, 8 predicted proteins | sample MGYA00512173_ERZ651108 | MGnify/ENA metagenome assembly ERZ651108 | reverse complement strand
TTTCAGAGAGAAAACTAATTACAACAGTATGGTTGAGCGTAATTTGTTTGCTACCATATTTTGATGGAACCGGCACGGGGGATTTTTTATTTGGCTCGGGTGGTTCACGATAAATTATATTGTCATCAACGTGCTCTAACTCTAAACGTTGATTAAAGTTGTCTATTGACCACATATAGTTCTTAAGATTTTCACCACCAGCAATCACCCATTTGCCATCCGGGCTAATTAGACCGCTGGTTGAACCACAATTTCCATTAAGTTTAGCAACAGGTTTTAAGGTATTTTTATTCCATAGAATGACGCCATCATAGCTATTCTTTTTATACTCGCTTGGATTAATTGGGTTAGCCGTTAATTTCGTTTCTGCAACAGGAGAATCAGGGTCGGAACAGGGAGCGGTAACAGATAAAAAATAATCGCCTACAATGGATAAATCTACCGGTTTACTAATACTTGCACCATCCGTATAAATAGGCGTTATATCATTTTGATAACCTTTGTATAAATGATTCCACATATCGGCCGATAAATAAAATGACTTATCTGCCGTCATACGATGATTTTGTAAGGTGAAAGGGTGCTGAAAACTTTTAATCACTTGCCTATCCGTATTTTGCATATAGATAATATCTTTGTCATCTTGCCACATAAATTCGTGGCTATCCGGAATAAACATGGCACTGAAGGCGTTAGCATTTTTTGATAAGACGGTCTTGGTTTTCTTTTCAATATCCCATAATACCAGCTGACCTATTGGGTTTGACGGATCGGCATTACGCCCAACATGTCCGCTCACGACATAACGCCCATCGGTTGAAACGCTTAACGAAATAATGGGGGCAGTACGGTTGTATTGATAAAAAATAAAAATGACGATAAGCAGTAATACCGTTATCAATACTTTGAGAAGTTTATTTTTCTTTACCATTTAGCACTCTTCAAATTCCCAAAAGTGCGGTTGATTTTCAGATTGTTTTTTCGTTAAAAAAATATTTGAAAATCAACCGCACTTTTGACATTTAATCTGCCACCCAGATTTTCTCTAACTCCATTTTCTCAGGATGATATTTATACACATTAATTCCACCGCCGGTGGCTTGCCCGGTGACGAGGATATGAGCTTTCGGAGAAGAGGAAACGCTGAGGTTTCTCTGATAGTAATTTGTTGAAATACTCGGGTCGTTGCCGATTTCTACATAGCCTTTAATTTGAGGTTCACCTACAGTATAGACAGCAGCAATTTCATCGCCATAACCGTCATAATTACCACTTTGTCTCAGTGCAACAAATTCTGTATCTGTAACAAAAGCATAAGCAATAACACTGATTTTCGTAATTTGTTTTTCTTTCAATTTTTCGGGAATATTATCAAACTTTAATGATAGGCGTTGTCTATTCATAATGTTATGAATTTCCCACATATAATTCCTAATATTTTCACCTCCTGTCACAACCCAATCACCATTAGGACTTATTAAACCGGTAGTTTTTCCACAATTTCCATTCAATTTAGCGACAGGCTTTAAAGTATGCCTATTCCATAAAGTAATTTCATCATAACTTCCTTTTTTACTACTGTTAGGATTAATTGGATTTTCTGTTAGGTTAGTTTCCGCAACAGGAGAATTGCCAACTGAACAAGCTGCTGTTGCAGATAAAAAATAATCTTTACTCATTGATAAAGTTAATGGGAAAGGGAAACTTCCATCGGTATAAACTGGTACTAAATCTTTTCCATACCCTTTATAAAGCTGCCCGTTATCTTCCATATTAGAGGAAAGATAAAATTGTTTATCTGCTGACATAATATGCGTTTTCACTTGAAAGTGTGGGAAATTTTCTATTTCTTTTCCTTCTACATTTTGAATATGCACAATATTTTTATTATCCTGCCACATAAACTCATGGCTATCAGGAATAAAAAAGGCACTAAACGCGTTGGCATTTCGGGCAAGTATTGTCTTTTCCTTTTTCTCAATATCCCATAACACCAACTGACCAATAGGTTTATGTCTATCGGCATCTTCCGTAGCATGAGCACTAATGACATAACGCCCGTCGGTTGAAACACTTAACGAAAGTACCGGTGCAGTGCTGAAATATTTATATATAGCAAATAAAATAACGCATAGAATAACAGCTAATACAATAACTCTTAATTTTAACTTAGTAATCATTTTTTATATCTCCCAAAGTTTGAATTAGCCTTTATCCATCTATCCATAATTTGATTTTTATAGCTTTCTTTGTAGATATCAGGAAAAACCTTTTGGGTATCCAATGCCTTCCACTCCCACTCCCGCATTGCCGAGTGCGAAATAAAATAATTACTCTGATCAAAGAAATTGAATTTTTTGTCTTCTTTATCTTCTTCACTACTGGTATTGCCATTAATAAATTGATCAAACCCTTCCTCTTTTTGAAGTTCTGTTAATTTTTTATTTTTATACCCAATACCTTCAACAGACAAACGATTTCCTTGATGCCCCAACGCAGGACGCACCCACATATTTTTTATATAAATCGTCCAATTGTTAAATACCTGGTAAGTCAGCACATCAACAATATGTTTAAAATACTCATCATCAGGACGAAAACGACGATAATGGCTCCAAGGTTTCAAATAGTTTAATGGCTTCTTTAAATCAGAGGATACATCATTGGCTTCTTCCATCAGTAATTTTTCAATCTTCTGTTTTATTTCCCGTCCTTTCACTGTGTTTTCTATATTGTTATATTCCGCAATGTCGTCCTGGTTTAGGCTTCCCCGATGTATTAGGACGTTCCGTCGGAGTTGTTCTATATTTTCATAATACTCACCAATTAAATTTAACTTATAGTAATAATCTTTTAAGGCTCCAGTGGTGTTTGCTAGAGAGGAATATTTCATCGGATAAGCTCCACCAATTAAACCGGTATATTCCTTATCTCCACCACGACTATCACCATCCAACACTCCATCTTCTTGTGAATACAATACGCGAAGATATTTCACTGTTTTATGTGCATAAGGAAATAGTTCCATTGCCACCGGATTTTTCACGCGAGTATATGTGTCAGTGATTGCATTATCAGCGACAGCGGCTTCCCACATAATCAGATTATCAATTTTCTCATTATAGGCCCCGTCAAAATCACCTAAAATATTCAATGCACTTAATGCAACTCGGGCACCTAATGAATGAGTAATAATATTAACTTTAATGCCTTCATTAAATAACTCTATCAATACCTTTGCGAGCTCTCGCCCTGCTTCGTTAGCATACATTTCCGCTCTGAAAAACACCATGGAAGGATCAACGCTACCAGACCAAGTCACTCCAATAATTCGGTGATATTTATCCCAATCAGTAAAAGGATCATCATAATTTAATTTACCAGATGCAGCTAAATTCAAATAATATTCAACATGTGGAAACCAACCTAAAGCTTTATGACCATTAACTTTTAAATCTACCTCATCGTAAATGTGCTTAACATAAATATTGTCATCCTCTTTCGCTTGCTCAAGGAGTGTATTTGTCGCCAATTGACCAATCGCCTTGTTATCATAATGCAAATAAGGTCGCTGAACCTGATCGGAGGGTGGTAAGTTTGAATATTCTGGAAGCTCGCCAAAATCTTCCGATTGTGGAAATTTTCCAATATGTCCAAGTGAAACATTGTAGCCATGAATAAACAAAGTAGCGGTGTTACCATCCTTTTTAATCTGTTCAAGTTGTTTTGTAGATAATCTCGTCTCACTATTTTGACGAAAACGCAAATTCAATAAAATCGGTGGGGGAAGATAGATTGCCTTCACTTCTTTTGCATTTACCGAAACAAACACTTTTAGTGGTTTAGCAAGTTGTAATCGCGGGTCTTTAGTTTTTTCATCATTTGCTTTGATAAGTACATAGCCGTCTGAATCATTAAAAAATGCTTGTTCATCTTTATCAGTAAGCTGTCTGCCGTCTTTTTTATGACGGTCGTATTTTGGTGCGGTATCAGGACCTCTCATTAATTGCCAGGAAATCAGACCGCACTTTACGCTCAAATGGTGACTATCTCCATTTTTATCAATTTCACCGTAAGAAACCCCACCATCTTGGTCATAAACTTTGACCATAATTCCTGCAGGTAAAGGACGATCAAGTGTATCTTTATGATGAATAATGATATTAGTACGACAAGCTGCAGTGCCCATCTTGGTTGATTCAGAACGGTGGGCTTCTTCGAATTGATGATAGAATGGTTGTGTAGTGGTATTAGCCATGTAAATTTGCTCCCAATTTATTACGGATAATATTTTTATTTTCTAGAACGCTTATCCGTTGTTTTATAAGGTATCGTTTTTTTTGTTCAGTGATGTCACTTTGTAAAATTTGATTAATTTTCTTTTCTGGATCTAATCTGTCAATCACATTACCATAGGCTAAACTTAGCAAGGTTAGCAGGCCAATATCAATAGTTTGATACAAAGCATGAGTTTTGCAAAGACGATAACAATGTTGAACGACTTTTTCAATGGTCTCTCTTTCATAGTAATCGTTTAGAATAGGTGTGGTTTCTAGCAGTTCATTGACTAAATCTGTTAGCAGAGAAGCATTTCTTTCATCGACAATGACGTTCATCTCAAACCTATCAAACTGCTTCTTAGCTGGTGTTATTTTAGCAAACTCCATTGTTGGCGCATAATGCACAACATGATGGCCTTTAGGTAAACTAATTGAGTCTATTAACCCGCCGCCCCAAAACGTTGCGAGCTTTTTAGGGTAATACATTAAACGGTCAAAATAGTCTTCCAATACTGTCGGGTCATAAAAGCGAAAATAGAGCAAGCGTCCGTCATAGGTTGGCATGTAGATAAATTTTCTGAAATGGTGTAACAGCTCATCAAATTTGGCATGAGAGCGAAAGAAAAAGCCAAACGGCTTATTCCATTGCTGAAACCCGTCTTCTTGCTCTTTTCCTTTCGGGCTTTCACTGCACAGTTCTTCAACAAAAGGATGATTTTCCGGTAAGTGCAACAAATAAGGCGCAGTTCTTTTTCTCTTTTCTCCTTCTTCACCTTTAAATAAACAAGCGTAATGAATATCATCCAACTCAAAACGCTGTGGAAACCAAAAGCTCACTTCGGCATTAATGATGGCATAACATTGGCCGGCGGAATTATCTTCCGGCCATAGGTAAGGCTTAATGGTGTCCGGAATAGATTGAAATAAGAAAGGCGTACGTTCATCTTCTCGTCTTAGCGGGAATTCGGTTTTAATTAAACAGGCTATTGTGCTTTTTTCATTTTCTCGATATTGGTTAGGATTGAAAATGATAACCGGATGTTGTTCCGATAACTCTTGCGCTGTTGTTTTTAATTGCGCAATCAATGTTTCATCGGCGTGACGTTGAAAATAGGTATTAAGGGGTAGGGGAAGAAAAGAATACTGTAATCGAATTTGGTTCTGTTGTTGGTAAACTGTAATGTGATTTTTGGCGATTTCGGCACTGGCGGCATAAATTAGGATAATAATATCTTCTTGTTCGTTATTGGAGAGTTGGTGAGCATTGACGGCATAGATTAGATTTTCATGTGGCATGGAATTCTCCTTGGTTAGAGGACAAATATTATAGGGATTTTAGAGTTAAAAGCTAACCTATTAATTAATCACCATAATTATACTATCTATGTATTCCCCTTCTCTTATTGCTTTCATAGTCACTAGAACTTAGCCCTAACTATCTTTCAGAAATGCCAGATCATACCCCAAAAAACAGTATAAATTGGGGAAAACTTAAAATAGATTACACATAATTTCATACTATTTTAAAATTCTTTATTTCTATTCTCTATGTACTTTATCTCTCACTTAATAGCTTAATAAGCTTATCATCTTTAAACGTGCAAGCTCTCTTATTGAAATCACATAAAAAAACCGACTCTAGCAAATCATTTCTCTCATTAATGGCTTTAGTTGCACAATCAATAAAATTTACCTTCCCCTCCTGACCATTTTCAAGTTCGGGATAACATTGCTTAAATTTTGATATATTCCATTTTTTTGAGACAAAATTAGATACTCTCTTATCTTTTGATTTTCTTGTTGGATTGATACTTTATAGTTAAAATTTAACTTTTTCTGAGCCAGCATATACCCCTTACTTACACAAGACATTAAATCTGCTTCTTGCACACTTCCAGACAAACAAGGCTTAGATAATGCATCTGAAACAAGCAAGTCTTCTGGCTCAATAGAAAAAACTAAACGAGAAGAAAAAAGTGACAGAAAAATTACCACTGTATATTTATTATTTTTAAACAAATCGATTCCTTTTTACTTAAACCATATCCAAAACCAATAAACATTACGCAACTTAGAAAACTCAATATTTTTAGGTTCTGCTGGTAAATAAGTCTATAAATGCGATAAATTTCATCAAATAAAATAACCCCATAGGAAAAGTGCGATTCATTTTATATAAAACAAACCGCACTTTAGAAGTTGAAAAACAGGTTTACTATATGCTTGGAACACTAATCTCTATCTTGTTAAAAACTCACTATTTACACTTAAATAGCTAATATTATAAGATCTCATCCATTTAATTATACTCTTCTTTCCTGGAAAGAATATTTTATACCACTTATTGTTTTTAGAATCCTTTTTAACATCAAGTATCAATACCTTATCCCCTTTAACCAAATACATATCAGTCTTATTATAGTTTTCATTATACAAATAAGATTTTTTATTAACATATCCAAGAGAAAACATTCTATTTCCATTATCAGAAATATCTGTAGAAATATTTCGTCTAAAACTTACAAGATTATCGATTATAAACTCATCAACTTCTGATGGTCCACTACCCAAATAATAATATTCATACTTATCCAAAAGTAGATTATCATCTATCAATTTATAGGTATATATATTAGAAATGCCATCAAATCCACACTCTATAGATATTTTATATTTTGATATAGGGACGATACTAAATTCCCCACATTCATTATTATCTTTTATATGTATAGTATTGTAGTAATTACTACCTAATTTTAACTCACATTGATAGCTCATTGAATCAGATTGACTACAAGAAATTTTAGACTCCATATCACCACTAAATTTTTGCAGTCCATTCATGCTAGATGTAGCCTCAGCATAATAAGATATCAACAAAGTAATAATAAAAATAATTTTAATCATCATAACCTTCAAATTTCTTTTGTAGACCTGTGCCATATTTTGTGTTTTTAATACCACTAGTAGAGAATTTATACACTCCTATAGGCTTAGATAAATTCAAATTAGGACATTCTTGTATATTATTATCTCTAATAATCGACTTAAACCTATTATGTCAGTAAAAAAATAACCGCACGTTACAAAGTGCTGTTAACAAGTTATTTAATTTAAATCAACTGAATCAGCTTTAATCCACATGTTGATTTCTTTTTTTCCTTTGTAATTTATAAGGTACCATTTTTCATTTTTTAAAGATTTCACATCATTAATTATGACTTGATCCCCTTTAATCAAATACATTTTACTTATACTATTAGGAGATGTATATAAATAGCTTCTTTTATTAATAAATCCAATCTCCTTACATGAGGATGTATTAATACTCTCATTTAAATATTCACACTTCATATATTTTTCACTCAACAGCCCCCCATCGGAAGAAATATCATAATTAATAATCAATATACTTTTATTATCATATGTACTAAAAAAAATATTCTTATCATGGTCCTTAATGTTTAGAACCAAATTATATTTTTTATTAAAAAAAATATAATCTTTAAATCCATACCTAGACTCAAGACCATCTATAAATTTTTCATTAATATCTTTTACATTTATACCATTAGGAAAATTTAAAAAATAACCATAATACCTATCATACTCTGGAGAATAATTAACTTGCTCTATCTTTAATATATTTCCATTTAACTTACTAAAAATATAACTCAATTCAGTTTTAGTAGATGAAGCATTATATGAATTTGATATAACAATAACATCTTTATTATCCAATAACACGCTACCTAAATCATCATTAATTAAGATAGTTTTAACTTTATTACCATCATTATAAATATTATTATCTTTTACATAATATTCAGAAAAAGCAAATTGAGGAATAAACAATAGCAAAATAAATAATCTTTTTATAACCATCTTAAACACTCCTCTAATTTAGATGCATATCCAGCTATGCTAGCAGCCTTATCCATACCGTTAATAATCCTTCTGGCATTCAGGTAGTCAGCACTATCTTCTGAAATATAACTTGATATTTTTTTCGTCGTAAACATTCCTGTTTTCATTCCATATATCATTATTTTAGTTGCATTCTTTTGATCTAAAGCTAATTCTGGATTATTAACAAGATCTTTTTTTAGGTATTCCCCTGATTTCCTATAATTTTTCTTCCATGTAAGTTGAACATAACCTCTACCTCTATATTTAAATCCATCTCCTTGCTGTGTATTCTCCATCTCTATTGCTCTTTTTCTTCTTTCTGGTGTATTTGTCAGAACCGGATCATATTTATTAAAATAGGATCGGTTACCTCTCTCAGTAATTGGCTCAAAAGTGTGTCCAGTTTCATGTTTAGCTGTAGCTAGCATATATGCAATTTTCTTCAAAGAACAAACATATGATTTATCATTTTCACAATATTCTTCAATACCTGTAAATATATTTTCTAACGCATTCTTCTGAGTATATGTTAGCTTAGTAAACCGTTTTTGATACTCATCAAAAAAGTAAGCGCGATCAATCCGTTTTCCAGCTTTTACTGCCAACCACCCAATCATCCCCAACGGATGCAGATAATACGCCTGCTTATCCGTGTTAAATCCATCCACCTCTAACTTTATCGATAAGTCTTCCACCCGTTTCTCTATTCTCTTCGCAATCTCTTCTTTTCCATTTGCACGGTAAACACCACAGGTTTGACTAAAATCCGCTGCCCTCGTCTTCTTCCATTCGCTGTCATGTTTGACAACAATTCCCGTCAATCTTCTTTGTTGCACCGGGCTTAATAATAAATCCTTGAGTTTACCCGCTTCAAATGAGACCGCCGCGTTTTTATCCTTCTCTAAATCCAACTCATCCATAATAGATTTAAACATCGGGTCTAATTCATTTTTCTGCTCAGTCGTTAAATCACTTTTCGGGTCTATGTTTTGATGAAGAGGATGTTTGAATATACAAAGCCCATTTCCAGATTGATTAAAAATATTCACACCAGGGAACAATAAACCATGTGTTAAATGGCTCTCATCCACATAAATTCCACCCTCTTTATTCTTTTGTGGCAAACTATAAAGATACGGTTGTACGTTGTAATAATCCTTGCCCGTCTTATCCGTTTTCTTCTTCACGGTCTGCTTCGCTACATCCGCTAACGGCACCATGATTTCAACTTTGCTTTTCTCCAGTTCGACGACTTCGTCCTTTAGCACGCTGTAAAGCTGACTGCCTCGTGCTACATACAGAAAATTGTCTTTTATCCCTTTCCTTTCTTTGTCCTGCTTATAAGCTGCCTCTGCCTTCGTTTTAAATTGCTCAATATTGTCATAGGTAAACACTTCAAGATGCAATAGCTTCTCGCCACTTTCACCTATTTGGTTATACTCGCCCATTAAGCCAAGCTCTTCACCTGCTTTAATCTCAATAGGTTTATCTAGCTTTACTTCAACATCAGCTTGGGTATCTATCTTATGCTTGCTTAGCAGTGGAAGGCCTTTGATTGGTTCACTTTGCATCTCTTCATAAGACTGATGAAAAATGCGCCAATGCTCACCAGACTTTGGTTTATGCTCAATCGTTTTATTATCCTTTGTTTCTCTATACCAAAGTAATTCATCAAACTTATCTTGAGCCTGCGTATGTCGTCTGACCCCAATCGTCACGCCATTCTTCAACTCCACACGTGGATTAAGTGACTGATTTTTTGCATCTCGGATAACTATCTTATTATCTGATGATTTAGTACTCCCTACAATCTCTTCTATTCCACTTTTGTAATCGCTTAATTTGGCTGTATGACGGTAAAGCGAATAAAACGTCAGCACATTGTCTTTCGGATAAGCTACTTCATGCTTCAGTAAAAAAAGCCCGTAGAATATACCGCACTTTCTTTTGATGATTCAGATTCATTATCGGATTTATATTCACTATCCACTTTATAAGCTATCAATTTGCCATCAGCTATCGCACAAATCTTGTTATTCTCAAATTCACTGCTCGGAAATTTTGATGCTCGTAAATGAATGCCTTGATGCCAAAGACCGCTATTATTAAATAAAAAGCGCGCACTTTCATCTCCTGCAAGATGATTAAAGTATTGTTGAGAGAGATTCGTGGTATTGCTTCTCGGTTTAAGTGGGTAAGCGACATGAGGTATTTTCGGGGTTTCTACTTTCTCCGTCTCGGGTGCTGCTTTCTTTTTTTGCTCTGACATAATGAAAACTTCCTTTATTCTTCTTATTGTTTGTAATGAACTATGAAATAATTAAATCTTGAATATCTACCGGTTGTGAGCCATTAGGCTGGGTTTCAAACGGACTCACCCCATCTGCCGAGCCCGCATCTTCCGTAAGTGGTCCCTCAACATACACATTCCCAATCAGCGTAATCCCTTCTTGGTTTAACACAATTTCACCGGCTGGGCCTTGAATATGAACCTCGTCATAACCTTCTAAATCAAACTGTTCACAAACTTGTTCAAAAAGCTCACCCG
>ERZ651108.1372-NODE-1372-length-10786-cov-24.799460_pt1 | contig 10786 bp, 6 predicted proteins | sample MGYA00512173_ERZ651108 | MGnify/ENA metagenome assembly ERZ651108 | reverse complement strand
GACCTGGGTGCCCACGCGGTCGACACCGTCAAGGGCTGGTGGAAGAACTGAGCGTTCGCGCCTGATTCGACCGCGGCCGTTGTTGCCGAGCTGAGGCTCGGGCACTGAGTTTCTGGCGCTGGCTTTCCGGCGCCGACGGCGCGGCCACCGCACGCAACGAGAGGCGGGATCCTTCGGGGTCCCGCCTCCGTCGTATCCGAGGAGTCATGGGGGCGTCGGGACGCCTGCGAGCCGTCAGGCCCTCTTCTGGTTCTGTGAACGCATCCTGCGCGCGTGAACCCTTTGACTCGCACGTTAACCCGACAACCCGATAGGTGGTGGCCTGGGCCGTGCGGGTGGATGCCTGGGCCCCTTCATGCGCACGTTAACCCGCTAATGCGCACGTGGGCCCACCTATGCGCACGTTAACCCGATAGGTGGTGGCCTGGGCGGGCTGCCCACCATGCCACCAATAGGGTTTAGCTGCGCATTGAAGGGTTAACACTGCCAGTAGAAGGGCCCCGGTGCCAGGGCTACGGCGCGACAAAGTTCGCCCAACAGGATCACACGACTGCTGGATCGCGAAAAAACTCGCCCAGCACACCCCCTCCAGCGACATTTCCGCGAAAAAACTCGCCCAGCACGCCAGAAAACGCCGATTTTGGGCCATTTTGGGCTTGCAGGGCGAACTATTTCGCGCCTACACGATGACCACAGTGCCGCAGGGCGAACTTCTTCGCGCACCGCTGCAGGAGCGGGCGATGCAGGGCGAAAAACATCGCGCACAGGACTCAGAAACATGGCGACGTTGAAACCAACAACACCACTGCACACCCACAACAAGGGACCTATGAAACCGGCATCACCTCTGCGCCCGAAAAACACACCAAAAACACCCAATTCTCACCCGCAAAGGCGATGGCGGTTTCAACTCGCCCACCTCACCGGCCCGCAAAGGCGACAATGGTTTCAAACCACCGGGCCACCTGGCCAACAGGGCCAGGCCGCGGCGCACGTGGGCCCTGAAACCATGTCCGACCCCGCCATTTCAAACCTGGACCCTCCAACCCGCACGTGGGCCCGATGACACGCGCATGGGCCCTACAACTCGCACGTTAACCTGATGACATGCGCGTGGGCAACGCCGCCCACATGCACATCTAGGGGTTGACGTGCGTATCAAGGGGTTAACGCGCATGTTCAGGGGCTTGCGTGCGAACAACACTCCACGACAGGCACCATTGTGCCCAAAACGTAGACCACCTCGCCCGAAACAGCCCGGTTTCACCGGTTTTTGCCGAGGTGGTCTGCACTGTGGGCACCACACAACCGCAAACCGTGATCTCACCGCCACCAAACGGGGGGAATTGCACTACATGATGCTCCGACACGCCGTCGATACGCCGAAGAAGGGCTTCATGTAGTGCAAAACCCTCACCACCATCGGCATAGAGGGCGTCGCCGGGCCCGGCACCCAGAAAATCCGTGGGTCCACAAGCAACAACCAGTGCCATGCGGCAACACGTAGTGTCCTATAACCCCTTTGTGTCGCGTGGCGCTGGGGAGATGGTCGATCAGTGCGCAGCGTTGTTTTACCCTTCCATTTGCTGAACGACTGGTGAGTTTGTTGGATGTTTGCGGCTATTGTTCGCTCATTGGACGACACGCCCGAGTAGCAAATTTTGTCAGTTTATAAATTAGTCCGACAAATCAGCGATGTTCACTCTTGTCGCTCGTGTTAGTTGTGGTGTCTGAGGAACTAATCGCTCTGATTCTTGACCAAATTGCAGGCGATTGCCATAGACTGGTGTGGTATGCGGCGACGTCGTCGCACATCCCGTTGACAGGAGTTTTCTATGGTTGCCCTGAAGCGCCGTCACTTCGGTGTTCTTCTTGCGACTTTCGCATTGGTTTTGAGTTTCTTCGGCCTAGCGCAGTTTGTCGGTGCTCAGGCCCCTGCATCTGCGGCCCCCCTGAGCTGCCCCGAGCCGACCACGAATGTGAGCAATAAGGTCACCTTGGATTGGGACAACGCTCAGCTCGTCGACCACGCCGGCCGTGAGACAAAGGCCGTGGGCGATTGGTGGGACCTCGGCATCAAGCTGCCGTGGAAGACTGACGGCCGCGTGAAGGCCGGCGACTACTTCACCTACGACGCCTCGATCGTCAACGCCGCGACGGGGGAGAGCGTCCTGCGTCCGAACGTTGCTCGTAAGTTCGAGGTCATCTCCAACAACGGCGTCGTCGTCGGCTGCGGCACCTGGGGTGCTGACGGTATGGTGACCGTCGTCTTCAACGAGAAGGTCGAGTCTGCTGCGCAGTGGTACGGCCACGTGTCCACCAACGGCCTGACGCAATACAGCGGTCCTGGCGGTGAGCAGTACACGGTCAAGCTGGGTAAGAAGGTCGAGCGCAAGATTGACATGCTGCGTCGCACCCCCGGCGTTCCCCGCTACCAGAAGGACGGCTGGCTGAACCTCGCTGAGGATAAGGATGGCGATGAGAACAAGGCCATCATGTGGCGCGTTGTGTTCCCCGCAGGCGACAAGGCCGTGACCGGCGCGTCGATCGTCGACGAGGTTCCCGCCGGCTCCAACTGGAACTTCAACTGCGACGTCGTCAACGACTACACGAAGAACCACACCTACCTGGTGACCGACCCGACCACGTCCAAGGGTCTCTATCAGGATAATGACACCTCGAAGGGTGCTTTCGGTGCAGCTGCGCAGGTCGAGTGCACCTCGACGAAGGTCACCGTGACCCTCGCCGAGATTCCCGCGAACCAGGCCGCGATTGTCCTGCTGCCCGCCCATGTTGAGGGTGCGAAGCGCGCTGGAGATGTCGTGGGTGTTTTCTCCAACACCGTCAACTTCAACGTCGCCGGCGTGAAGGTTACCGAGCCCATCACGAAGACCCTTTACTACGGTGCGTCTGCCGACGCATACGCCCACCAGACCTTCTCCGTAACCAAGAAGGTCGAGGGTGACCTGCCCGAGTCTGCCCAGGACCTCGAGTACCCGCTGACGATCACCCTGAAGAACGACGCCGATCCCTCGGTGAACAAGACCTTCGAGGCTTCCGTCAAGGCTGGCGAAACCTACACCTACCCCACGTCTCTGCCCCTGGGCACCGTCGTGACGGTGTCGGAGGGCGACCTCCCCGCCGGTGCGGGTATCACCTGGAACGACGGTGAGAGCCGCGTCTTCAAGACCGCCGAAGGCGTCACCCTCTCCGCGGATAACCGCGAGGCTACCTTCACGCTGAGCGATGATCAGGTTTACTCGCTGGCCCTGACCAGCGTTCTGGCCCCGACCCCGACCCCGACCCCGTCGGCCACGCCTTCGACCCCTGCTCCTACTCCCTCGGCAACCCCTTCGCCTGCTCCTAAGCTGGCCAAGACCGGTACCGATGCGGCAGGCCTGGGTGTCCTGGCTGGAATCGTCGCGATCGCGGGTCTGTCTCTCGTGGCAGCAAAGCGCCGTAGCCACTGATGACGACGCTGTCCTGAGGTGCGTGAGCGCCTGAGGGAGCGAAGTGGGCGGGATGAGCAATGCTCATCCCGCCCACTTCTTTGTGTGTGCTTCGTTGGTAGCGGTTCAGGCATGTGGGGATAGGGGGCGGGTCAGTTCGGACAAAAGTCCTGTCAAAAGATGAGTGGTTACGAATCCCGCTGACGATGTCGCCTAAGGGAGTGGCGGACTATGGTGCTGTAGTCAATCGTGCGCGGTTGCTTGTGTGGCCTATTGTGGGTGATCGAAGGCGTTTGGAGCTGTCATGCGATGGAGGATGGCACACCGAACGAGGATGAGTGTCTTGTGGTCGCGTGAGGTGGAAATGGGTCACGGCGAGCAGAAATGTGATTAACAGCATTACTTTGTAAAATCCGCGTTTTTACTGGTCAAGTGTATTTGACCTGCTGTGCGAAAAATTAAATTGGTTCAATTACAGATATGTTTTTTGTCTTGCATATATGCAGGTTGAACTGGTTTGACAGGGAAATTTTATTTAAATAGTTTTTTGCTAACGTGTTGACTGCTAGCTATTTTGCTCCGTTACTCTATAATTATGTGCTTGAGGCGATACCGTCTCATGCCCATCGACAGGAGTATTTTATGGTTGCGTTGAAGAGCAGTCGGCTTAGCGCACTTCTTGTAGCTTTCGCTCTGGTATTGAGCTTCTTTGGTGCTCTGCAGCTGTTGACGACCCGCACGGCATCGGCCACGGCGCTCGCGTGCCCCGCCCCCACGACGAACGTCAACAACAAGGTTGACCTTGACTGGGATAACCTGCAGCTGGTCAATCCCCAGGGTGCAGAAGCGAAGACAATCGCGAACCTGTGGGACGTCGGCGTCAAACTGCCGTGGAAGACGAACGGTGCCGTGAAGGCCGGTGACTACTTCACCTACGACGCTTCCGTCGTCGAACCCACCTCCGGGAAGTCGGTGCTTCGTCCGACGGTCTCGCGTAGCTTCGACGTCGTCTCCCACGACAACATTGTCGTCGGCTGCGGCACGTGGGCGGCCGACGGCACTGTGACCGTCGTCTTCAACAACAAGGTTGAATCCGCCGCACAGTGGTACGGCACGGTGATGACGAATGGCCTGGCCAGCTACACAGGCCCCGGTGGCGAAACCTACAAGGTGGTCATCGGAGGCAAGGTTACCCGCACCCTGGATATGACCCGCCGCACCCCCGGAGAGGCGCGCTACCAGAAGGACGGTTGGATTAACCTGTTCGATTCTGAGGATGGCGATGAGAACAAAGCCATCATGTGGCGCGTCGTGCTGCCTGCGGGTGATACGGCTGTGACGGGTGCATCCATTGTCGACGAGGCACCCGCCGACTCCAGCTGGAGCTTTGACTGCGACACGGTCAACGAGTACACGAAGACTCACACCTACCTCGTGACCGACCCGACCACCTCTGAGGGCCTGCGCCGTGACAAGGACACGTCCAATGGCGCATTCGGTGCGGCTGCTCAGATCCAGTGCACGCCCACCAAGGTGACGGTCGCGCTCGGCGAGATCCCCGCCAATCAGTCGGCGATCATCCTGCTGCCGGCCCGCGTTGAGGGGGCTAAGCGAGCCAGTGATGTCGTTGGCGAGTTTTCCAACACCGTGACCTACAACGTTCCCGGCGAGAGGGTCGACCCGATTACGAAGGTGCTGCGCTACGGTGCGGTCGCAGACGCCAACGCTCACCAGACGTTCTCGGTGACGAAGAAGGTTGAGGGTGACCTGCCGGAAGCTGCGAAGGACCTCGACTATACGCTGGAGATCACGCTGAAGAACACCGCTGACCCCACGGTGGACAAGACCTTCAAGGCGACCATCAAGGCTGGCGAAACCTACACCTACCCTGCGCCACTGCCGCCGGGCACCGAGGTGACCGTGTCCGAGGGGGATCTGCCCGAGGCTGCCGAGATCACCTGGAATGATGCGGAGAGTCGTGTGTTTGAGACCGCCGATGGCGTCACGCTGGCAGCTGACAACCGAGAGGCGAGTTTCACACTGAGTGATGACCACATCTTCGCGCTCACCCTGACGAATACGCTGGCCCCCACGCCGTCGCCGACACCTTCGGAGACGCCCTCCACCCCGGCCCCGACCCCTTCGATGACGCCCTCCGCCCCGGCCCCGACTCCTTCGGTAACACCGTCGCCGACGCCGAACCTGGCGTCGACGGGTACCGATGCCGCTGGGCTGGGCGTGTTGGCGGGAATCGTCGCGTTCGCGGGTCTGTCGTTCGTGGCAGCCAAGCGTCGCCACCGCTGAGTCTTGCGCGGCACGCGCACAACTGACGTGGGTGGGAGGAGTAATGTTCCTCCCACCCACTCGTGTCTGCGTCTTCAGTACCCGTCAGCGCTTAGCGTGCTGCCAGGTAGACGCGCGCTTCCCAGGGGGCCATGGACGAGGCCGGGGCCGGGTTCAGTGTTTCTTGCTCGGTGTCGGAGCAGGAATCCGCTGTGTTTCCCAGGTACAGGTTCCAGCGCGAAGAAGGGAAGGCCTCGTCGATGAGAGCGCCTGACGGGATGATTGCGCGTCCCGAGAGATTCACGGCAACGAGAACAGCGGACCCCTCGCAGGAGCGCTGATAGACGAACAGGGCAGGATCGCCAGCGTCGATACGTTCGAAGGAGCCGACCGTCAGTGCCGGCACTCGGTGGCGTGCCTCGATGAGCGCGCGGTAGTACGCGTAAACGGAGGAGGGATCCTCCAGCTGTGCCTCGACGTTGATATGCGAGGCCGAGGCAGGCACGTCGATCCAAGGCGTTCCACTCGTGAACCCGGCGTTAGGGGAGGAATCCCACTGCATCGGGGTGCGTCCGTTGTCGCGCGAGATAGCCGCCAGACCGGCGGGCACATCATCGCCGGTATGGGTGCGCAGGTAGTTCAGGGATTCGACGTCACGGAAATCGGTGGGTCGGGTGAACTGCCCGCCGAGCATGCCGATCTCTTGGCCCTGGTAGATGAAGGGTGTACCACGCTGCAGGAAATACGCGGTTGCTAGGGCGGTCGCAGACTCGAACCAGGCGTTCTGGGGATCCCCGAAGCGCGCCACCGCCCGCGGCTGGTCGTGATTTTCCAGGTACAGGGCGTTCCAGCCACGCTCGCCCAGGGTCTCCTGCCAGCGAGTCAGTACGTCGGCCAACTCGCCGTCAGCCAGGGGACGCGGGGAAAACTTCCCGTTCTCCTGACCGAGGTTCACGTGCTCGAATTGGATGAGCATGTTGAACTCGCGCCTGGCCGGATCACAGAACAGGAGGGCGGACTCGGGGGAGGCATTGGAAGCCTCGCCGACCGTGAACGTGCCGGGGTGGAGCGCGAACGTGCGCTCGTGCATCTCCTGGAGGAACTCGTGCAGGCGAGGGCCATCAGCGAAGCACTCGTGACCGACACCGAAGGGAGCACGGGCGGGGCCTCCATCGGGCAGGCCCGGGCGCTTGGAGATAACGTCGATTGCGTCGACACGGAAGCCGTCGACACCGCGATCAAGCCACCAGTTCATCATGTCGTAGACCGCGTCGCGCACCTGCGGGTTTTCCCAGTTCAGATCCGGCTGCTCGCGGGCGAACAAGTGGAGGTAGTACTGGCCCGAGGTTGGGTCGTACTCCCAGGCAGAACCACCGAAGAAAGACTCCCAGTTCGTCGGCTCTGCGCCTGGCGTGCCCGGTTCGAGGCCTGGGCGCGGATCACGCCAGTAGTACCAGTCGCGGCGCGCAGACTCGCGCCCCGATGCCGATTCAACGAACCACGGGTGCTTGATCGACGTGTGGTTGACTACCAGATCCATCACCACGCGCATACCCAGCTCGTGGGCGCGCGCAACGAGGGTGTCAAAGGCTGCCAGGTCGCCAAACAGCGGGTCAATGTCGCGGTAGTCGGAGATGTCGTAGCCGTTGTCGGCCTGCGGCGAGCGATAGATGGGGGAGATCCAGATGATGTCGACCCCAAGGCGCGCCAGGTACTCGAGGCGACTGTAGATACCGTCGAGATCTCCGATCCCGTCGCCGTTCGTGTCCTGGAAAGAGCGGGGGTACACCTGGTAGAGGACCGCGTTCTTCCACCACGGGTCGGCATCAACATGAGCGGCGGGCAGAAGATCAGAGCGCAGGAACATGGGATCCTGAGGAGGCAGTAGGCGTCGTGAAGGCGACGAATGGATGTATCTGCGTACTCGCTACGGCTTCCGATGTCGTCTGGTGAGAGGAACCCTCCGAGACAACAACTTCGGAAAAGAAGTAGTCCTTCAGCAGATAGCCGCACACCAGCGTAATGACGAAGACGCCAGCGATAATCGCAGCGATCATCATCTTTCTCGTAGTGTCACCCGAAGAATCATCCATCGGTGCCATGGCGGGCCGAGGCTGCCTGGGCATGGGCGCGCCGTAGTGTTGCTGGCCGCCCTGCTGGTACCCGCGCTGCTGTGGGCCTACTTGCTGATAGCCGCCCTGCTGATAGCCGCCCTGCTGGTAGCCGCCCTGCTGGTAGCCACCTTGCTGCTGGTATCCGCTCTGCTGGTAGCCGCCTTGCTGAGGCTGTGTCTGCTGGTATCCGCCCTGCTGGTAGCCACCTTGCTGAGGCTGTGCCTGCTGGTATCCGCCCTGCTGGTAGCCGCCTTGCTGCTGGTATCCGCCCATCGGCTGGCGCGGATACGGCTGGCGATTGTTGGGCGGGAATTGGGCACTCATGATGGACTTTCGGGTAGGTGAGTCAAGTCTCAGGGATCGTTCTGTATCCTACCAGGCGCTAGGCTGGTGGCATGACGATTGACTACCTGACTCGGCCACGTCCGCTCTCTCCCCGCCAGGACATCCTTCCTGTGATCATCGGAGGGGACTTCGGCGTATACGGAATTGGCCGCTGTTTCAATGAAGCCTTCGGGTGCCGCTGCATCTGTGTGGGGTCCCAGCCGACCGAATCGATCACACGGTCACACTTTTTCGATGTCCGCCACGTGAGCGCACACGCCACCGACGCCCAGCTCCTCGACACGCTCATGATGATCGCGGGGGAGTTCCCCGACAAGAAACTCATCCTCATGGCGAACCATGACATCTTCTCCGCGTTCGTGGCCCGCAACATGGACAAGCTCTCGCGCCACTACGCGCTGCCCTTCCCGAACCTGGAGGTCATGGAGAGGCTCACTGACAAGGCAGAGTTCGCGCGCGCCTGCGAGCGCGCCGGCATCGACACGCCCGGCACGGTCGAGGTGGACTTCTCCAACGCCACGGACGAGGCCTGGGCGGCCCCGGAGATCCCCTTTACGTTCCCCGTGGTGGCCAAGGCCGCTAACGGCGAACCCTACGACGTCCTCGAGTTCGAGGGCAAGCGCAAGATCTGGTTCATCGACACGCCTGAGGAGCTGACTCAGCTCTGGAAGACTCTGAAGGATGCGGGCTTCCGCGACACGTTCCTCGTCCAGGAACTGATCCCCGGGGACAACACCGCGATGCGTTCGATTACCGCCTACGTGGATTCGCGCGGTGAAGTCACGCTCATCGGCTCGGCCCGCGTGCTCCTCGAAGACCACGCTCCGACTATGATCGGTAACCCTGTCGCCATGATCACTGAGAACTTCCCTACGCTGTGGAAGGACGCCTGCACGCTCCTCACCGAGAACGGCTACCGTGGGTTCGCGAACTTCGATGTCAAGATCGACCCGCGCGACGGACGCGCCGTTTTCTTCGAGGTTAACCCCCGTATTGGCCGTAACAACTGGTACATGGCCGCCGCCGGTGCCAACCCCATGATCCCGATGGTTGCTGACCTCATCGATGGCCAGGCCTGCGAGCAGACGCAGGCCAAGGACGAGATCCTCTACACGCTGGTTCCCGACTCGCTGCTCCTGCGCTACATCATCGACACCGATCTGCGTGCGCGCGTCAAGCGCATCATCCGCGAGGGACGCCGCTTCGACCTGCTCCTGAACCCCACCGAGACGGACCCGCGCCGTAACCTGACCGTGTGGCTTCAGAAGCAAAACCACCGCCGCAAGTTCGCGCGCTACTACCCGAAGCCCACCGAAACCTCGTACTGAGGCGGTCACCCGCCCGAGGGAACTGCACCCGAGACCCGGCCACGACCTCGTCAACGGGGGAGCAGCCCCTGCTACACTGACCACCTACCTACACGCGACAGACATTTACAACAAACTGAGGACACCATGACGACCACCTCACTCGTGCCCATCTCTCAAGAAGACAAGATTGCCGCGGTCTCCGGATTCCAGGACCGCTCCCTGCCGATCGAACAGACCTGCGTGTGGGAGACCTTCGAAAAGTCGCAGGGACACGGCGTGTGGGGACGCTACGCCTGGTACGAGGACGACACCAAGGTCGCCTTCATCACCCTCTACAAGTACACGGTGCGCGGCGTGCACTACCTGTGGGCCAAGTGGGGTCCCGCGTGGGTGAAGGAAGCCAGCCCGGAACGTGAGGCCGCGCTGCGCGCCGACCTGGTGCGCGAGATCAAGGAGCGGGACAAGTCCGTCGTCTTCGTGCGCCTGCACGCCATCTACCAGCACCCCGACCTGGTCATGCCGCTGCAGACCATCTCCTACGACCGCACCGTCGTCATCGACACCTCCGGCAAGACCGAGGACGCGATTCTGGCCTCCATGCCCAAGTCCGGTAAGCGCTCGATCCGCTCCGGCCTGAAGAAGGGCAAAGCCGAAGGCATCACCTTCCATGAGGACACAGCCAACGCCGCCGAGGTCATCGACGAGTACTACGCCGTCATGGAAGAGACCGCCGAGCGCGATGGTTTCCGTCCTCACCCCAAGGACTATTACATGAGCCTGCTCACGACTCTCGGTCCCAAGCACGCGCGCATCTTCTCGATGCGTGACGCCGACGGCAACATCCTGTGCTGGGACTTCTGTCTGGTTGAGGGCATTCGCGCACAGGCTGAATATGGTGCTTCCACGGAGGCCGGCCGACGCCTGCGCCAGCCCCCCGTTTTGGATTTCCTGGCAGCCGAATTCCTGGCGCGCGACGGCGTGCGCGAATTCGATCTTATGGGCGCGCACTCGCCGCGTTGCCCCGAACTCTACAGCGTCGGCAAGTACAAGAGTGCCTTTGCCTCGCACTTCACAGACGTGCCCGGCGGCTGGGATATGCCCATTAAGAAGAGCACCTATCGCGCCTTGAGTGCGGCCAAAGCCGTCAAGGACTGGCACGCCCGCTCCTGAACGGCGGGGTCAGCAGGGATAGAATCCCACTAGCGACTAAAGCTCTCGAACGAATCGAAAAAGGAGACACCGTGCCCGACATCTCGCTCGTCATCGACGGAGAAAACCAGACCGT
>ERZ651108.1371-NODE-1371-length-10787-cov-20.546217_pt1 | contig 10787 bp, 8 predicted proteins | sample MGYA00512173_ERZ651108 | MGnify/ENA metagenome assembly ERZ651108 | reverse complement strand
GCCTTAGTTGGCTCAATATGTATAATTGCAAGGTTTGACGAAGTCTCAACAACGTTTGGATACGAAGGAATCATGCGTAACACACCATTGTGGCAAGCATAGATTGCATCAATAAGATTGTCCTGAATGTCTACAGGGACAAGGTTTGCAGGCTTCTCAACATCCTCTACGAAGAACTCTACATTTGGTTCAATACCCTTGAACTCGTCTTCTAAGAGTGCTTTCTGGCGTGCAACCATATCCTTCAAAGCTGCAACATTGCTCTGTGGCAACGCCAAAACAACCTCTGCCTTGAATGGAATAGCATTGCGCATATTGCCACCTTCCCAAGAAGCCAAGCGTGCACCAAGTTCAGTAACAGCATTGCGAACAAAGCGAACCATCTCTTTATTAGCGTTAGCACGACCCTCATTGATCTCAAGACCAGAGTGACCACCACGAAGACCCTTTAAGGTCACCTTTACAGCAGCTTCTTGATCGTTCTCAACCTCCTTATATTCTAATGTTGAAGTAATGTCAATACCACCTGCAGAACCAATCACAAACTTACCCCAAGTCTCTGAGTCAAGGTTCATAAGGATATCACTGTGCAACTCACCACTTGGCATTTCATTGACACCATACATACCCGTCTCTTCATCACGAGTAATCAATGCCTCTACAACACCATGCTTCAAGGTCTTATCTTCCATGACAGCCATGATAGCAGCAACACCGATACCATCGTCAGCACCAAGTGTAGTGTTGTTTGCATATACCCATCCATCCACGATATGTGTGACGATAGGATCGGTCTCAAAGTTATGGTTACTATCTGGAGCCTTCTGTGGAACCATATCCATGTGAGCCTGCAACAGAACCGTCTTGCGGTTTTCATATCCTGGTGTGGCAGGCTTACGCATAACGACATTGCCGCCAGCATCGATATAAGACTCAACACCTACTCTCTTAGCAAAGTCTAACAAGAATTGCTGTACTTTCTCTGGTAATCCTGAAGGGCGTGGAACCTGTGTCAGATCATCAAAGTTTCTCCAAAGGCCTTCAGGCTTAAGATTTCTGATTTCACTCATAATGTTGATTTTAAAAGGTTATTATCATTGTTTATTCATTCGCTCAATAGATTCTTCTTCTACCCTTACTCTGCAGGACGAGTAAGCTCGGTTGGACGACCTAAAGACACTGGTGTCTTGGTGAAACTTAGTGCTATCCATGCATAGATGCCCAAGAGAATAACCAATAAGGTCTGAATGGTATGTACAATCAGTACGAAATAGAGTGCCTGATTGTCTGCCACTCCATAGAGTATCAGCATTGTCTTGACTGCAAAGTGCCATGGTCCTGCCCCGTTAGGTGTCGGTACAATAACGGCTACCGAGCCAACAACGAAACTCACAAGTGCACATGAAAGACCGAGGGTTGCTGTTGCATCAAAACAAAAGAACGTCAAGTAATAATGTAGGAAATAACTTCCCCATATCGCCAGACTGTAGAAGATAAACAAGGGAATATTCTTTACTTTACGTAATGAGCTAATTCCCTGCCATATACCACTAAACATTTCCTTCACTTTCTTATAGAAAGACAAGTGACGTAACACATAATAGATGAGGATAACAGAGGCTACACCACAGATAGCTGTTACCAACCAGCCTGTTGATGAGAACATTCCGAAGACATCATCAATGCGTGTTCCCGTCTTAGAGAAGAAGTTTGTAAAGACTCCTATCTGCATTAAGAAGGCTGTAGCACTGATAAGTAATACGATAATCGTGTCTACTGCGCGTTCAGTAACTACCGTTCCGATAGCTTTCGGGAAGGCTACTTTATCATACCTATTCAATACGCCACAGCGAGCAAACTCTCCTATGCGAGGGATAAGCAGACTAACAGCGTAAGAAAGAAAGATTGAGTTGACACATACCGACGAACGTGGATGCTCGCCAATAGGCTCAAGACTCTGCTTCCACCTCCACCCACGGAATGCTTGCGCCAGTATGCCGAAGGGGAGAGAGAGAATCATCCAGGTCCAGTTCATATCATGTAGTAACACATGCTTGATGCTGGAGAAGTCGAATCCCCGGTACATCCAATAGAGGATTGCACTTCCAAGTAGTAACGGCAATACAATCTTCACAGTATTGTTGAACAGTTTCTTCGTCCTCATATAATGGAGCAAAGATAATTAAAATGTTTTTTAATGCAAAATAAAATGAGTATCTTTGTAGGCAAATAAAGAAAAATTATGAAATTAGTCAAGCCAAAGAAGAATTTGGGTCAGCACTTTCTTACCGACTTAAACATCGCTCGTCAGATTGCTGACACCGTTGATACCTGTCCTGACATACCGGTATTAGAGATAGGACCGGGTATGGGTGTCCTTACTCAATACCTTGTTGAGAAGCCACGTGAAGTGAAAGCTGTAGAAATAGATACGGAGAGTGTGGCTTTTCTCTACGATAAGTTCCCTAAGTTAAGAGAGAATATTCTTGGGGAGGACTTTCTCCTTATGGACTTGACAAAGGTCTTTGACGGAAAACAATTCGTATTGACTGGTAACTACCCATACGACATCTCATCTCAAATCTTCTTCAAGATGCTTGAGTATAAAGACCTTATTCCTTGCTGTACGGGAATGATTCAGCGTGAAGTGGCACAGCGTATGGCTGCAGCACCAGGTTCAAAGGCTTATGGAATATTGTCTGTCTTGATACAAGCATGGTATGATGTAGAATACCTCTTTACAGTAGATGAGAATGTCTTCAACCCACCCCCAAAGGTGAAGAGTGCCGTTATCCGTATGACACGCAATGATGTGACAGACATTGGATGTGACGAGAAACTCTTCAAGCGTGTGGTAAAGACTGTCTTCAATCAGCGTCGTAAGATGTTGCGTGTGAGCCTACGTCAGATCTTCAATACTGGTAAACCAACGAATGGTTTCTATAAGCAAGACATCATGACCAAACGTCCTGAACAACTGTCTATCGCTCAGTTTGTTGAACTAACAAACATGGTTGAGGCGCAATTAGTTAATTATCAACAATAGAGTGCATGACAAGAAAGGAACGATATGAACAACTAACGGTACAGATTGCTGGCTTAATAAAAGATGAAACAAACCTCATTGGCATCTTAGCGAATGTATCAGCAGCACTACATGAGGCCTTCCCAGAGCGTTTCTTTTGGGTGGGCTTTTATCTCCAAGCACATGGCAATATGCTGAGATTAGGTCCTTTTCAAGGGTCAGTAGCTTGTTACACCATCCCATACGGCAAAGGTGTCTGCGGGAAAGCATGGGAAGAAGGACACACACTCATTGTTCCCGATGTAGAGACATTCCCTGGACACATTGCTTGTAGTAGTCTTTCTCGCAGTGAGATTGTTGTCCCTATGTATGATGATACACATACCTTCCGTGGTGTACTCGATATCGATAGCACCCGCCTCAACGACTTCGACGAAGACGACAAAGAAGGCTTAGGACGTATCATCGACTTACTCATGGAAGAAACACAAGACCTCTTCTTATAAAGAAGGATTGAGAAGCCTGTTTTAAGTAAGAATAGTAGCTAACCTCCCAACGATACGAATAGTGTATAAGGAGTAAGACCTTGTTTTGACAAAAAAGTAAAGTAAAATCTTGTACATATCCGAATTAATACCTATTTTTGTAACATTGAATAATAACACAACGGAATATGATAGACGTTAAGCAGACATTAAATGATGCCAGCGAGCGCATGGAAATGGCAACGATGTATCTCGGTGATGAGTTGCAGCGCATCCGTGCTGGCCGTGCAAACGTAGCCATCCTCGATGGTGTACGAGTAGAATCTTACGGTTCAAAGGTTCCTTTGAATCAGGTTGCCTCAGTCATGGTGCCTGACGCACGTACCATTGCTATCAAGCCATGGGATAAGAAAGCCATCAAGGACATTGAAAAGGCTATTATGGACTCAGATGTTGGTATCACACCAGAGAACAATGGTGAGCTGATTCGCCTTAATTTGCCTCAACCTACTGAGGAGCGCCGTCGCGACTTGGTGAAGCAATGCAACAAAATAGGCGAGCGTACCAAGGTTGAGATACGTAATGTTCGATCTGATATCAAGGAAAAACTGAAGAAAGCTATCAAAGATGGCCTCTCTGAAGACAATGAGAAGGACGCTGAAGACAGCTTGCAAAAGATTCATGACAAGTTTATTAAGCAGGTTGACACGCTGTTAGAAGATAAGCAGAAAGAGATTATGACCGTTTAATAAAGCACACAACGGCCCCTCCCCCTTACCCCTCCCCCTTACCCCTCCCCCAAAGGGAGGGGAGTAATATGTACCGACTATCACAATTCTATTCAGATTAATGCCGGTGACTATTCCCCTCCCTTTGGGGGAGGGGTAAGGGGGAGGGGCCACTCTTTTTTATTTTTATGCGCGGCTTAGTAATAAAGAACACAGGTAGCTGGTACACGGTGAAGACCGATGACGGCAAGACGATAGATAGCAAGATTAAGGGCAATTTCCGACTGAAAGGAATACGCTCAACTAACCCTGTAGCTGTGGGTGATCATGTTGTCATCACACCCAACCAAGAGGGAACGGCCTTCATCACAGAGATAGAAGACCGACGAAACTATATCATCCGAAAGTCGCCTAACCTATCAAAACAGAGCCATATCATTGCTGCCAACATCGATCAAGCGTTCTTGGTTGTCACAACAAACTATCCTGAAACATCCACTACCTTTATCGACCGCTTCCTTGCCAGTGCTGAAGCTTATCGCATCCCAGTAACACTCGTCTTCAATAAGCACGACTTACTTAATGAGGACGAATTACGTTATCAGCATGCCGTGATGAATCTCTATGACACTATCGGATATCAATGTGTAGAGATACAGGCAAGTGCTGAAGCAGATAACGAGTTTAGCGTGGAGAAACTAAAGCCTTTACTGGCTGGGAAAGTGACCCTTTTGAGTGGGAATAGTGGCGTAGGAAAATCAACCATCATCAATGCTCTCCTACCCCATGTCAACCTTCGTACGGCTGAGATATCTGATGTTCACAACACGGGTATGCATACTACAACATTCAGCGAGATGCTGGAGTTGCCTATAGGTGGATATCTTATTGACACACCAGGAATAAAGGGATTTGGAACATTCGATATAGAACGTGAGGAGCTGACAAGCTACTTCCGTGAGATTTTTAAGTTCTCAAAAGACTGCAGGTTCTCAAACTGTACGCACACACATGAACCTGGCTGCGCCGTAAGAAAGGCTGTCGAAGACCACTACATAGCTGAGAGTCGTTACAATAGCTACCTCTCTATGCTCGAAGACAAGGATGAAAATAAATATCGTGAGGCTTTTTAGCTTCACGTTTCTTTTGTTCGCTTCAATTTTATTTCACGATAAGAAAGTTTTTTCTTCACGACAAAAAATATTTATTTTCATGATGAGAAATATTTCTTTTCACGTAAATAAATTGAAGAAGGAAGCTTTTATAATTGTTTTTTCAATATACGAATGATAGTAGAAAACAAGTAGACTAAAAGCTAAATCGGCTCTAATTAACACTTTGTGAGACGTTCTAAGACATGCTCCCAACTGTCGGCAAACTTGCGAATGGTAGGGAAAAGGATGTTAGCTCCTTCTTTTAAGAGCACCGAATCAGCCAAAGGACCACTATTAATGGCCACCGTATAGCATCCTGCTGCTACTCCTGCATGCACTCCAAGTGGTGCATTCTCAACAACAATACCCTCTGATGGTGAATAGTTACCTGCTTTTTGTAATCCCATCAAGTAGGGATCGGGATTAGGTTTACCACGCTTCACATCGTAGGCCGTCGTTATCTGGTCCTTAGAAAGAAACTCACCAAAGTCACGAGTGACACGCTCTATCAGGGGAAGTTGAGCACTTCCTGTTACAATACCTATCTTTAATCCACTTTTCTTAATCTTTCGCATGAGGTCTATCACACCATCAAACACCTTAGCCTCAGGCATTTCATGGAAATAATGTGCCTTAACATCATATATTCGTTGGGCCTCATCCTCACTAAGTTCCTTATCTAATTGGGCTTTTGCGTACTTACGAATGGTGTCAACTCCACGTGCTCCCTCCGTTGCGTAAGAGTCTTCAAGGGTGAAATGGATACCAAACTCTTTCATAGCACGCTGCCAAGCAATACCGTGATTGGGCATTGAATCATAAAGAACACCGTCCATATCAAAGAGGACTACCTTGGGTTCTCTCCAAGACTCTCCTACGGAAAGGCTGTCTTGCTGAGGTTGTGACATCATCGTAACTTGCTTCACCTTATTATTATATATTATTATCCTCAAGTCCCTCAGCTATGTGAAGAACTTGAGGATATAGTAAGAATATTATAAATAGTACTCTCCGTGACATGTATCCACACCGTCCTAACTACCTTTCAGTAGGTATTCCTCCCCATTCGAGGAGCTTGGATAGGGTGCTTCCCTCCCTTTCGAGGAGAGATTGTGGAGAGGTTCTTATTCCTTAGTCAGTCTTTCCTGGATAGCTTTACTCTCTGCTTCGTACCCTGGCTTATTAAGAAGAGCAAACATGTTCTTCTTGTATGCCTCAACACCTGGCTGATTGAAAGGATTAACTTCTTGCACAAGACCACTAATTCCGCAGGCCTTCTCGAAGAAATAGATAAGCTGACCGAGGTAATACTCATTCAGTTTAGGAACGCTGACACGGATGTTAGGGACACCACCATCAACGTGTGCCAAGCGTGTACCAAGCTCAGCCATCTTGTTAACCTCGTCAACACGCTTACCAGCGAGGAAGTTCAAGCCATCAAGATTTTCCTCATCATGTGGGAAGAGAACCTTTGCATTAGGCTCCTCAATAGAGATAACCGTCTCAAAGATAGAACGTTCACCCTCTTGAATCCACTGCCCCATAGAGTGGAGGTCGGTTGTGAAGTCACAAGCCGCTGGGAAGATACCCTTGCGATCCTTACCTTCACTCTCTCCATAGAGCTGTTTCCACCACTCAGCAAAGAAATGAAGCTTTGGCTGGAAGTTAGCTACAATCTCAATCTTCTTGCCTGCTTGTGAGTAAAGACCTTGACGAACTGCTGCGTAACGTGCTGCGATGTTATTTGCGAAAGGAACGTCAACAGAAGTCTCTTTCTCCATCACCTGCGCACCCTCAACAAGCTTCTTTACATCGAAACCTGCAACAGCGATAGGCAACAAACCAACTGGAGTGAGTACAGAGAAACGTCCACCGACATTATCAGGAATAATAAATGTCTTATAGCCTTCCTTTGTTGCAGCAGCACGTGCAGCACCCTTGTGCTCATCAGTGATAGCAACAATGACATCCTTAGCATTCTCCTTGCCCAGTTGATCCTCACATTGCTTCTTCAAAAGACGGAATGCAAGGGCTGTCTCGGTCGTTGTACCAGACTTAGAAATATTGATAACACCAAATTTCTTATCCTTCAGATAGTCTGTTAACTCAGCGAGGTAATCCTCACCAATATTGTTACCAGCAAAGAGGATAGTTGGGTTCTTCTTATCATTTACAAGCCAAGCGAAGCTGTTACCCAATGCTTCAATGACAGCGCGAGCACCGAGGTAAGAACCACCGATACCTGCAACGACAACCACCTCACACTTCTCACGGAGTGTATTGGCAACTGCTTGAATCTCATCAAGGAACGCTGGAGTAATACTTGATGGTAAATGCAACCATCCAAGGAAATCATTACCTGGGCAAGTAGCCTTCTCTAAAGCGTCTTGAGCTGCAGCAACATGAGGGGCATAAGCCTCTACTGTGCCTGGATTCAGAAACTGAACCGCTTTTGTGATGTCTAACTTAATACTTTCCATTTGTGTTTATCTAAATGAATCTGTTAATAATTTTATTTCTATTTGTGGACTAATACGCTCATAAAGAATGTTATATACAGCATCAAGGATAGGCATATTGACGTGTAGACGACGATTAATCTCTTTCATACACTTTGTTCCGAAATAGCCCTCAGCAACCATCTCCATCTCTATCTGTGCTGATTTAACGCTGTATCCTTTTCCTATCATTGTACCAAAGGTGTGGTTTCGAGAGAACTTACTATATCCTGTCACCAGTTGATCGCCAAGATACACACTGTCAATGATAGACCGCTTGATAGGATTTATCGTATTGAGGAAGCGCTCCATCTCCTGCATTGCATTTGACATCAGTACTGCCTGAAAATTATCACCATATTTCAAACCAGAACAAATACCAGCCGAAATGGCATAGACATTCTTCAATACAGATGCATACTCTATACCGAGGACGTCTGGAGAGGTCTTTGTCTTTACATAGTTTGATGCCAACACCTCCGTAAAAGCACGTGCCTTACTGAGATCAGAACAACCCACTGTGAGATAGGTCAAGCGTTCCATTGCCACTTCCTCCGCATGAGAAGGACCGCCAATGACTGCTAGATTATCGTAAGGTACATTATATGCCTCATGGAAATACTCCGAACACACAAGGTTTTCGTCGGGAACAATACCCTTAATAGCTGTCACTATCAACTTAGAACTTACCTTTGTCTTCAGCTTCTTTAGTAATGCTTTCAGATAAGGAGAAGGAGTTACAAACACCAACGTGTCATACTCTTGTACTATCGCATTGATATCTGATGAGAGCATCACCTCCTTCATATTAAACTTCACACTGGTGAGATAGGTTGGGTTATGTCCTCTCCGCTTAAACTCTTCTATCTTATCGTCACGTCGGAAGTACCAACCAATATGATGCGTATGCTCCACAACAATCTTAGCGATAGCCGTTGCCCAGCTACCGCTTCCTATGATTGCTATTTTACCGATGTCGAACATAGTCACTAAAGTAAAAAGGTTATAGGGTAATAAAGCTAAGATTGGGATAGGATTAGTGTATCAGTAAGATGTAATAAACATATCTCTTGATGCAACACTATCTCCCTGTATCTTCTATCCTATATCAGAACAACAGCTTACTCCCTACTTTCTTACCTATTTGCTTCTACTTTCTTATCTTTTATTTGCTTCTTCAATCCACTTTTGGATATCCTCAACAGAAGGCTTCTCGTAGCCGAGCTTGTATTTCTTGTTGATTTCTCCGAGTTTCTGCTGCAGCCCTTGTGCCTTCTCCTCTTTGATATCAGAGATGAGATTAAAGCCTGCCTTACGCAGAACATAGACCCACTCTTCAGCTACTCCGAGCTCAGCCCACTCCTTAACAGAAGACTGTGGTATCTTTGGTTCTGGCTTCATCTGTGGGAAGAGCAATACTTCCTGTATGTATTCCTTACCTGTCATCAGCATTACCAAACGGTCGATACCGATACCGATACCTGATGTAGGAGGCATACCATACTGCAAAGCACGGAGGAAATCTTGGTCAATAATCATCGCCTCGTCATCACCCTTATCTGCTAAGCGCATCTGTTCTACGAAACGTTCCTCCTGGTCAATTGGGTCGTTAAGCTCTGAATAAGCATTAGCCAACTCCTTTCCATTAACCATCAACTCAAAGCGTTCTGTCAAGCCTGGCTTTGAACGGTGCATCTTCGTCAGTGGTGACATCTCAACAGGATAGTCTGTAATGAAGGTTGGTTGTACGTATGTACCCTCACAGAACTCTCCGAAGATTTCGTCAATAAGCTTTCCTTTACCGAAGCTCTCGTCTATCTCTTCTAATTTCAGCTCGTTTACAGCGATATTACGGATTTCTTCCTCTGTCTTATCACTAAGGTCAAAGCCCGTCTTCTCCTTGATTGCGTCAAGAATTGGCAGTCTACGGAATGGCGCCTTGAAGCTGATAACCTTATCACCGACCTGTACTTCTGGTTTTCCATTTACCTCTGTACATATCTTCTCAAGCAATCTCTCGGTGAAAGACATCATCCAATTATAGTCCTTGTACTGTACATAAAGCTCCATACAAGTGAACTCTGGATTATGGAAACGGTCCATACCTTCGTTACGGAAGTTCTTACCAATCTCATAAACACCCTCAAAACCACCGACAATAAGACGCTTCAGATAAAGTTCTGTTGCAATTCTCATATACATCTCGATGTTGAGAGCATTAAAGTGGGTGATGAACGGACGTGCACTTGCACCACCAGCAATACTCTGCAAGGTTGGCGTCTCCACCTCTGTATATCCTGCCTCGTCGAAGAACTTACGCATAGTACGTAGTACGGTGGCACGCTTCAAGAAAGTATCTTTCACACCATCATTCACAACGAGGTCGACATAACGCTGACGATAACGCTGTTCTGGATCTTCAAACTTATCGTAGGCTTCACCGTCCTTATACTTTACGATAGGCAGTGGCTTCAAACTTTTAGCCAAGAGGGTAATCTCTTTTGCATGTACAGAGATTTCTCCCATCTGTGTCTTAAACACTTCACCCTTAACGCCGATAAAGTCACCTATGTCGAGTAACTTCTTGAATACCTTATTATATAAATCTTTATCTTCACCCGGACAGATGTCATCTCGAGTGATATAAACCTGAATTCTACCCTTACTATCCTGTAATTCTGCGAAGGAGGCCTTGCCCATAACACGACGTCCCATCATACGACCAGCAATTACAACCTCACGGTGCTCGTCTTCTTTGAACTGCTCTTTGATATCAGTAGAGTAAGCATTTGTTGGGAACTCTGCCGCTGGATAAGGATTAATCCCCATCTCTCGCAATTCTTGCAGGCTTTGGCGGCGACCAATCTCCTGCTCAGATAATTCTAAAACGTTCATAT
>ERZ651108.1366-NODE-1366-length-10807-cov-31.045480_pt1 | contig 10807 bp, 7 predicted proteins | sample MGYA00512173_ERZ651108 | MGnify/ENA metagenome assembly ERZ651108 | reverse complement strand
AGAATACACTGCTTTTCTCTGAAATGCGCGAAAATATGATCATCATGAGTGATGGCAGTTTTCGGGCGGTAGTGGAATGTGAATCAATTAACTTCGACCTTATGAGTTCACGCGAAAGAGAAGGAATTGAGTTTAGCTATCAAAACTTCATTAACTCTCTATATTTTCCAATCCAAGTTCTTATCCGTTCACGCCGCGTGGACATTGGTCCGTATCTGGATAGATTGGCGGAAATTCGCCGCAATCAAGATAATATGCTTCTCAACGTCTTAATGGACGATTATATGGATTTCATTGATATTCTGGCGCAAGAGGCAAACATTATGGATAAGAGTTTTTATGTTGTTGTTCCATATTATCCAGCTGGCGAGGAAAATGCCTTCAAGCAACAGACTAAGGGATTGTTCAATAGCTTCTTCAGCGGAAAAAAAGAGGCAACCGTAACAAAAATTGACCAAGTTACTTACACCAAAGCCAAAGATGAAATTAAAAACCGCATTGATTCGGTTATGAATGGTCTATTCCAAATGGGCGTAAAAAGCTGGCAATTAAATACCAGGCAACTGGGCGAGCTGTTCTACACTTCATATAATCCCGACACGTCGTCACGTGAATCGTTAGAGAACATTGACCCGAGCGAGCTTACGACCACTTACGTAACTAAAGGAACTGATCCATCACCGAGAGGAGAAAGGTCATAATGGCAAAGAAGAAATTAGATGCCGTTGATATTGCCGCTCAGCAACGAGCTCGCGAACAAGCTGAAGTCGAACAAGCCTTCTTAACTGGTGTTAGGACGTTGCGTGATTTTATCGCGCCAAGTAGTATTGAGCTTCATTCCGACCATTTTAGACTTGGCTCAAAATACGGTCGCACAATGTATGTTTATGGCTATCCTCGCCAAATTTACACCGGCTGGCTTAGCTCAATCATTAACATCGATGAAGTACTGGATATCAGTATGTTTATTTATCCAGTCGATACGCAAATTGTCCTGAATAACCTGCGTAAAAAAGTTACCCAGCTGGAAGCAACCATGAATATAAACATGGAAAAGGGAAAGGTGCGCGATCCAGGCTTGGAAGCGGCTTTGCAAGACGCCGAAGAATTGCGCGACCAATTGCAGATTGGCGCCGAAAAGTTCTTCCGCTATGGCTTATATATTACGCTTTACGCCGACAGCTTAGACGAACTAAACTTCATCCAGCATAAAATTGAAACTATTTTTGGTCAGCAATTGGTGTTCTCAAAAGTAGCTTCCAGCCAGCAGGAACAGGGATTGAATAGCTCTATTCCACAATTGACCGATGAACTACAGATTCGCCGCAACATGAACACTGGCGCAATTTCAACCAGCTTCCCATTCACTTCAGCCGATTTGACAGACAATAAGGGCGTGCTTTACGGAATTAATATGCATAATAATGGCTTGGTTATTTTTGACAGATTCTCTCTGGAAAACGCCAATATGGTCGTGTTCGCTAAGTCTGGTGCTGGTAAATCATTTACCGTTAAATTGGAAGCTTTAAGAAGTATGATGGTTGGGGCTGATATTGTGATTATTGACCCAGAAAATGAGTACCAAAAACTATGCGACGCAGTTGGTGGTAGCTATATTAGATTGAGCTTAAGTAGCGACACGAGGATTAATCCGTTCGATTTGCCGCGTGTTATTGATACTGATGAGGCAGATGACGCACTGCGCGCTAACTTAGTTACACTACATGGACTACTCAGGCAAATGCTGGGCGGTGCAGGAGTAGGGGCTGGTGGGCAAGTCGTAGCAGGACTATCACCAGCGGAAGAAGCTGATATTGATCAAGCATTAATCGACACTTACGCGCGCGTTGGTATTACTTCGGATCCACTGACGCACAATTCTACACCACCGACAATTTCCGACCTATACGACACCTTACTTCACATGGGCGGAACTGGTCCAAGTCTGGCTCAGCGACTCCGCAAATTTACCTCTGGAACGTTTGCGGGAATATTCTCACAACAGAGTAATATTGATATTAATAATAATATGGTCGTCTTTAACATTCGCGACTTGGAAGATGAACTGCGACCGACGGCGATGTATATTGTTCTGAATCACATCTGGAACATTACGCGTACCGACCAGAGGAAACGTATGTTGATTGTTGACGAGGCTTGGCAATTGATGAAATATGACGATTCTGCCAACTTCTTATTCTCATTAGCCAAGCGCGCCCGTAAATATCAATTAGGATTAACGACTATTACACAGGATGTGGAAGACTTCGTCGGAAGTAAAATGGGGCGAGCAATCGTTTCCAACTCTTCAATGCAGCTACTTTTGAAACAGTCCGCTAGCGCCGTTGACGTTTTGGCGCAAGTGTTTAAATTGACAGATGAAGAGCAGAAACGACTAGCCAATTTCCCAGTTGGACAAGGATTATTCTTTGCTGGACAAAATCACGTTCACATTCAGATTCAGGCTAGCGATACCGAATATAATTTGATCAATACAAATCCCGTATCGCAACAAATAAAACCGTCAGATTCACCGATCGGCGGCTATGGAGCGGTATAGAAAAATAGCGAGAAAATATGGCACGAGTTGATTACACGACGGATTCCGAAACCGACAGCAGATTAAATCCTGCTGAGCAGGCTAAGTTTGATCAAATCTCGGCTGGTTCTGACAGTGGGTCAGAGTTAAGTGATCGCGAAAAAGATGCCATAAACGACCTTGAATCTCAGTTTGATAATAAAGATTCGGATTTGAATCCTAATCAAAACGATTCCGCCAGTGCTGCTGTTAATAACCAAGAGTCTTCTGTTCCAGGCAACGGTTTTTATCAGCCATCTGCGGGAAAAAAGAAAAGTCCAGTAACATTTAAATCTTTACTGAAAAAACGCGGACCAATTGCAGCTATTGCTGGAATATTGGGACTGGGCGGTGGAATTATGGGAATATTTCTTAGTCCAGCAACGATGTTGCAAAATATAATGGAAAACTTTACCCAAAAAAACGACTCCGCATCAATTGTTAAAGAAGTTCGCATGAAAAAGGTCATGAATAAAATGATTGACGCCGATGATGATACGGGAATTTGTAAAAATAAAAAAATACGCTGTAAAACAGGACGACTTTCCAACAGAGCTCTTAAGAAATTCAAGAAATCTGGATTAATTCCAGTTGATGCTGATGGTAAAGAGATGGACATAAAAGGAAGAGGATATCCAGAAAAAAATCCAACTCACTGGAAAATAGAAGGAGTAAACGACGGAAAGCCTATCGAAGCATCAAAATTAAAAGACGAATTGTTAAAGAAAGAGAATCGTAAAATTGCCAGTAAAGTCTATGGAAGAACAGGCTTATTTAATATGCGTTTTCGCTCCTGGACAGGAAAACACATAAGTGGACTTTACAATAAATTTGAGCTAAAGAGAAATAGCGCCATTTCAAAAATTGATAAAAAACTTGGAATAAAAGAAAGAAGAGAGAAATTAAAAGAAAAGCTTCCAAAGTTCAAAGAAGGGCCTGCTCTTGGAAAGGTTAGAGAAGGTGTTAATAAATTAGGAGGTAAATTAAAAAAAGGCGGCCTGGCTTATACTATTAGCGCAGGAGCTTGTGCTGCAGTAAAAATCCCAAGTCTTATTGGGGCAGGTGCAGCGGCACTTGAGTTAGCTCCAGTATTAGGTCTAGTTATGGATGTTATCCTATCCCCTGGTTCGCAAGCTAAGGCTTCTGGCCTAGGCAGTCAGCCTGTTGCAGCATTATTATTCGGACAAAAAGCTCTAGCTGCCGAATCTACAGGAGGCAGTGGATTCTCTCAAGAAACGATGGAGACAATCGGTACAATGCTAACCGAAAGAGGTAAAATGGAAGGGTCTGAAAATACCGAAGGATCAGCCCTAGATTCTCCTTACCTTCTAGCGGCAATGGGGGTTAATAGTAATAAGCCGGGAATCGCCAAAAATTATATTCCAGGATATTCAGTAGTTACAAATCCTATAGTCCAAGGCTTCAATAAAGCTAAAGAAGCTACTGAAGGTGTATGTGATTATATATTAAGTCCAGTAGCCATGTATGCCTTTATGGCAGCCGAGGCGGCAGCTGCAGCTTCTACTGGTGGTGTAAGTGCGATAATTAGTTTTGCAGGTAAGATGACGCTATCTGAAGTGATTAAAAAAGTGCTCGAATATGCAGTAGGCGAACAAGTAAAAAAGATCCTCACAGAATTAGCAAAAAGCCTCCTTACACCAGATAAGGCTCAATATAAAGACCTGGGAGATGCACTCGGCGTTGGTGCTGCAGCATTCTTTTCAGCAGGCTCTATGGGACAGATGTTACCAGGGCTTAAAATGAGCCAATTGGCAGAATTCAATGGAATCCAAATAGCAAACGAAGAATTCCAAAAAGAAATGGATATCGCCTCATTAAGTCCATTTGATACGTCCAGTAGATATACATTCTTAGGTAGTATATTCCATAATATGGGCAATATGATGATAGCTAATGGAACTTATAGTAAAACTCCTGTAGCAATGCTATCTAATATTCTCAGACTACCTTCTATGGCATTATCTTATTCATCCACTGCAAAAGCAGCAAGTGGTATGTATTCTGATAAATATTGCGGATACGCAAAAGACTTTTCTATGGGTAGCGGATCATCGGAAGATCCAGCAATAAACTTAGCTGCTATGCCATGTAGTGGTATTACAAAGAGTCAAGCCAATATGTCAGTAGAAGAGGCTATTCAAATTGCTGAAGACGAAGGATGGATAAAGAAAGATACAGATATTCCAGATGGTGCAGATATATCCGATCTCATGACTAGCGGATATATAGTTAAGGATACGCCTCTTTACGATTTCATAGAAGACTGCAGTGACGCAAGTAGCGGAAATTACTGGTTCAATAGCGGTGGCTGTACAGCACCAACAGATTCAACACAGACAACATCATCTACTACACCAACATATAAAGATGATAAAGGTAAAGATATTACTGACCAATCTTTCGGAGCTGAAAATTCCGCTAAGCAATACGACGACAGAAAACTTTCCGCAATGTCAGTACTACTAATCGATTTCCAGATTGCTCAATCAATCAATGGAGAGGATGATGAAGAAGACACTCCTTCAACAACAACTAAGGTCTCAAATAGCGGTGAGGCGGTTGGAGAACCAGAATTAGAAGAGGCTCAATCAGGGTGGGGTAATCATAGTAACGGAGAAATTCCAGATTCAGAATTGCAAGCTCTATCTTTCTCGCCGGGCAATAAAATGAATAAGAAAGCTGCGGCGGCCATGGAAGAAATGAATAAAGCATACAAAGCCGATAACGGGTCAAACTTAACTATTAATGAAGCGTATCGAGATTGTGCAACACAGATTAGATATAGAAAAGAACTAGGGGAAAAAGCAGCTCCAGCTCCTCCATGTATATCAAACCACGGCTGGGGACTTGCCGCAGATATTGAAGTCGGTGAATTTGGGTCTTCTACATATAATTGGCTAAAGGCTAACGCTCATAAATACGGATATGTACATCCTGCCTGGGCTGAACCAGGTAGAAGAAATCCCGAACAGTGGCACTGGGAGTATGCAAGGAAGGTTTAATGAATAAAGAAAATAAAGTTATACTAATATCATCCGTATTATTTTTAATAAGTATTACGGCAACTTTCCTTATTATTAAAAACCCTGACAGCAATCAATATACTACCGTTCTGTCATCATCTCAAAATGCCAACGAGAGCTCAAATAGTCAAAATAATACTCACGAGCAATCTTCAGAGCAAAAAGTCATCACCGAATTACTAAACTCTACTTCCAGTACCTACGGTAATCGTGAATTAAAAAAATACTCAATAGTAAAAGAACAGGGCGAATTTAAATTGGTTACTTTAGAAATTTATAGCGAGAAAATTAAATCTACTTATGACTCGTACGCGATTCTAAGAAATAATTCGGTCGTAACGGGTGTTAATGATAGAAAATCCTCAGACGCCTTAAAAAATATTGGTGTTCCCACAGATATTATAAACGAATATAAAAGGAACCAATCTGATGTATAAAAAGCTATCTATCGTTCTTTGCTTTGCTGTATCTTTTGCTATTACTATGCAACCAGTATCTTTAGCGGCAGAATATCCCGATTCATATGTAACAAACGATATTCTTTGGTATAAAGAAAATGATTCAACAACTTGTTCTGGATCATCTTCTAATGGAGTGTCAGGATCGGATAATCAAGAGAAGATTTGGGGATATCTACGTAACGCAGGATTAAGCGCTGAACAAACAGCTGGCGTGATGGCTAATATTCAAGCAGAATCCGGATTTAGTCCCACTAGACACGAAGTAGGTCAAGGATGGGAGTCTGGAGGTTGGGGACTCGCCCAGTGGACGTTCGGAAGGCGAACGCAGATAGCTAATAAAATACCATCTGAATTAAAAAAATATTACAGCCAAGAATATGGCGGTGCGCCTAACGACAAGGGCATGGTCGATTCTATTCCAGTAGAAGATAACGACAAACTATTAATCTTTGAGTTAGAGTATTTAGTGCAAGAGGGAAAGGAAAGACCAGTCACTGCTCGTGGATTTGGTACCGCTTCAAATTCATGGGAATTATTAAAAACCCTGAAGACAGTTGATGACGCCACCGTTTTTTGGCATGACGATTTTGAAAAATCAGCCATGACAAAAGATGAGGTTAAAAATATACGCGGTACCGCTGCACAAAAAATCTATGAAAGGTTTAATGGTACAGGCGGAAGTGGAGGAGGATGCTCTTCATCAAATGGTGGTGACTTTACCAGCTATGTCAAACGCTATGCTTGGCCAGAAAAAAAGGTTCGTACAGACAAAAAACCTGAATACGCAGAAGCTATAGAAAAGGCAAAAAGCGAAAATCGATTCGTTGGAGATTCTTGTCTTGGAGGTGGTGTGGACTGTGGCGCGTTTGTGACTACACTGTTGCACGACAGCGGATTTGATAAGAACTATAATTACGGAGGCGAAAACGGTAAGGCTGGCCCAACTAGCGTACAGAGAGCGTGGGCGGAAGCCAACTGGCAAACTCTCGGCAATGGTAGCTCAATTAACGTAGCCGACCTTAAACCCGGGGATGTTGCTCATAGTCCAGGACATACATTTGTTTATGTTGGTAACATAGAAGGATTTGATTCAAATATAGCATCCGCCTCACAGTGTGAATACGCCCCAAAAGCAGGCAGTGAAAGTTTAACATCACCGAGCGTAACTTGGTTTAGGAAAAAGTAATGAATAAAAAAGTAATTAGCAGTATATTAATATTATTATCAGCCAGTACATTAGTATATGGCGCCATAACTTGCATAAATAGGCATGATACCACTCCAGTTTACCTGCTAACCTCACCCGATAAGGCTGAAATTACCGCTGGTAATCAAAAATTTATCGGCTCGCAAGTTATATATTTAAAACCAGGAACATACAATTTTAAAGCATCAAGAAGTGGCTTTAAAGATGAGAATATTAATGTAGAAGTAAAGAAGGGTAATCCGTTAAGGATAATTTTTGCACTCACACCCACGACAGAGAAAGCTATTAAAGAATTACAGTCTTCGTCTAAAACGTCAGAGATAGACAGAGCTACAACAGACAGACTCGCTAATGAACAAAAAAAGCTAGAAGACGCCAATCCTATAATTAAAAAATTACCAATAAAAAACTTAATTTATTCAATTGGATATAAGGCAGACCCTAACCATAAGAATGGAGTTATCGTAGAAATCGATACTATAGAAGGATATAGAAATGCCGCCATCAATAAGATTAAAGAGCAGGGATTTGACCCATCAAAACTAAATATTACATTTAGAAACTATGCTAATACATTTACGGAGTAATTATGAATCGAAGGAATATTATCATCGGCGGCATTACATTAGCAATATTAACGTTAATATTGCTAGCGATTATGTTCATCCAGCCAACACATACTATATCTATAACTTTCGACAAGGCAAACTTATCAGCGAAAATATATCACAACACAGGCAAAAGCACTTCCGAAATTACGTCGATAAATGGTAATTCTAAAATACAGTTATCAGACGGCAAATACACAATAAAAACATCATCTAAATCTGGCTCTATCAATGAGAATTCCACGGAATTTACCGTAAAAGGATCGGATGAAAATATATCTATAAAAACTGAATATAGCCAAAAATTCATGTCTAGTAAAATAAATGAATATAGAAGTGATATTTCAGAGGTATTATTTACCAAATATCCAGAGTTAAAATCATCTTTTATACTTCAAAAAGAAATTATTCTAGGAAATGACGCGGACTGGTATGCGGCTAGTTATCAGAGAGGTGTCATAGATAGAAATTCCGGCGATGTCTACACTGTTATTCTGAAGAAGGAAAATAACAAATGGGTGATTAAAACTAAGCCACAAATAATCAATACTATATACAACACCAAAGATATACCAGAAGACATTTTGTCAGAAACAGCCTCCAGATTATCTCCGTTTTCTACTAGCTCTTAAGCGGCATAATAATGTGTATATAATCAGGATTTTTTACTTGCTCGCGAATTACACACGGCGACAATTTGCCATTGAACGAAAATACGATTTCATCCGCGTCAATAATATTCAAAACTTCCGTTAGGTAGCGTGAATTAAGCGTCACTTGACCGTCTGCGGATATCTTAGCTGTTGCCTCTGAGGTGTTCTCGCCAAGTTCAGATGCAATCGAATGAATAGAAAGCAGAGAATTTTCCTCTGATGCGGTAATTGTAATTCCACCACCAGATTCACGCGCAAATAACGCCGCAATTTTCGTAACTCGACTAAAATCAGACTTCTTAATAACAATCTCAGTTTCAGCAGTCGATGGAATTAATTGACGATAATCAGGGAATTTTCCGTCAATCAATCGACTAACAATTTCCATATCTCCCGTCTTAAAACAAACTTGAGAATCATCAAAAAGAACTGTAATTTTCTTCTCATCGCCAACACTCTTACTGACTTCCGCCAGAGTAGAAGCGGGAATAATAGCCGACACTTCATTGTCTGACTTTATTAGACGCTTTTCTGCCAGCCTGTAGCCATCAGTAGCAGCCAAGTATAGCGATCCTTCATAATTATGCCAATAAACTCCCGTAAGAACTGCTCGCGTGACGTCAGAGCTGACAGCCAACTTCGTTTGGACTATGGCTTTCTTTAAATCCTCGACATCAATTTCATATTGCATAGCAGTCTTTTCGTCAATTGTAGGCAGTTCAGGATATTCATCAGCTACCACGCCATTGATAACTGATGAGAATTTTCCTGAAGTTATATGCAAATGTTCGTTTTTGGTTTCAAGTTCCACTGGGCCGCTTGGTAAGTTTGTAATGAATTCTGACACCAGTCGGGCAGGGATTGTAATAGATCCATGATCTTCAATTTTCGCACCAATGTATTGAGTAGAAGCAATTTCCAAATTCGTTCCAGCAATCAATAGTCTTCCTCCATCAGTACGCAATAAAATATTATTCAATATTGGTAGTTCATTGCGACTTGATGCGATATCTTTGATTAGATTAAGTGCTTTTGCAAGTTTTTCTTGGGTGACTGATACTTTCATTATACTTTCCTTAATTTTTTAATTAGTCTTAATAGTAATAGGTGCTGTGGAAACTGGGTAAAAAATGTGTTCAAACAGGGGTAAAGTGGCGATAAAATAGGTGGAAAACTCTGTGTGTTGTTTGTGGACTTTATAGTGGATATTTGTGTATTATTCCACCGTCTGCTGACTTGTCGTTTTCTTTCCACAGATCTGCGTGTTGGTAAGTCGCCGCAAAAACACAGCATCTGCACAGCTTTTCCACAATTAATGAACATATAATTTATCCTTAATGTCGTTAATTTGCTCGCGAATACTGACATTAGTAAGACTTTCTTTAGTGATTTTTTCAATTGAATGCATAGCGGTCGTGTGGTCTTTTCGTCCAAGCTCTTGGGCAATTTTCGGAAAACTCATTTTCAGTTCGCTACGCAGAAGGAACATCGCAATTTGTCTTGGCATCGCGATAAATTTATCTCGCCTGGATGAGCACATATCTTTTACATCAATATTATAATAGCGCGCCGTCTTATCAATTATCTGTTTGGCGGTTATATGTTGCGGTCTATTGCGTTTAATATCTCCCAAAATTCCTTCAGCCGCCGCCAAATCAGGCGTGAAATTCTGCATTTCCGCATAAGCAAGCAGTCGATTCAAAGCACCTTCCAGCTCGCGAATGTTTGTCTTAAAGTTGGTTGCCAGATATTCTATGACATCGGAATCTAGTTCAGTGTTGCTGAGTTCAGCTTTTGCTTTAACGATAGCGCAACGAGTTTCATAATCGGGCATCTGAATATCAATTGCCATACCCCATTCAAATCGACTACGCAAACGATCGGTTAGAGTAGGAATACTTTTTGGCGGTTTATCTGAGCTAATAATGATTTGCTTATTGTTCTGATGAAGATCGTTAAATGTATGGAAAAATTCGTCCTGAGTTTTTTCTTTCCCAGCGATAAATTGCATATCATCGACAATCAATACATCGACATTGCGGTATTTATCAGAAAAACCTTTTTTCTTGAAACGAATAGAATCCAGAAACTCATTAACAAACGTTTCTGTAGTAATGTAAAGCACTCGTGCCGAAGATTGTTTTTTAACTATCTCATTACCAACAGCTTGCATTAAGTGAGTTTTACCAAGTCCAGAGCCTCCGTAAAGATAGAGCGGATTATATTTTTCTCCTGGATGTGCGGCGACCGCTTGGC
>ERZ651108.1364-NODE-1364-length-10826-cov-12.843190_pt1 | contig 10826 bp, 4 predicted proteins | sample MGYA00512173_ERZ651108 | MGnify/ENA metagenome assembly ERZ651108 | reverse complement strand
TCATTCTGGCCAAGTCGGTGGAGCGATCGGGTCTACTTGGAACAATGGACAGGTCCGAAATGTCTTGACCAGTGTCAAGGTTCAAAATGGTCATGCGATGACAGGAGATCCGTATCCTGAGGCTTCTGTTCGGGACTCTTATGTTCTTGAAGGAACTACAGCAAATCGAAAAGATGAGCGTTTTGTCCGTTCTATTTCAGAGGCCGATGCGCAAGCCAAACGTCAGTCTTTTGGAATTACTTCGAACTTGACGGACCAGGAGCCATTGCAGCAAGCTTACCAGCATCAAACAGACTATAGTCGAGTGAGGGGAGCCCAAGAGTCCAGAAAACAAGCCTACAAAAATGTAGAAAAACTATTACCATTCTACAACAAAGACTTCATCGTTCATATAGCCAACCAATTAGCTGAAGATGATAAACTCAACAAAGTAGCCCTGCTAGATGTGGTTCCGATGAAAAACGAGACGCTGATAACGGATGTCAACAGTCATAAGGGTGAAATCAATAGACTGATGCTGCATTATGCAGATAAGACGATCGCTTATCTTGATCTGACCTACAAGGGAGATTTTGCCAATGGTCAGATTGCTGAATATAGCATCGCTGATAAGAATTTGCTCTATACACCAGAGGCCTTCCTATCTGACTATCAGACCATTAAAGAGAGTGTCTTGGATGAACTCAAAGCTGTGACTTATGACTCAACTGCAGTGCGTAAGGTACTGGGAATTGGTGAAACAGCTTCCTTAGATGATCTTTATCTGGAAAAAGCCTTTGAACAAATCAAAGCTGACCTAGGTCAGGAGCTCCTCAAGGTACTTTCAGTTGATAAGTCGATTAACACTCTAGGTTCTGCCGTAGCGGATATGATTAGCCAAAAGATTCTGAAGAACAAAGAGGCCTTCATGCTTGGTCTGACCTATCTCAATCGTTGGTACAATGTCAACTATGGAACTTTCAACACCAAGGACCTTAATGCCTATAAGTTTGATTTCTTTGGCAATCATGCCGCTTCGACACTCGATACCATCATTGCTCTCGGTAACTCTGGAATGGGCAATCTTCGAGCGCAAAACAACTTCAATACTTTCCGACAATCCCTAGCTAAGGAAAAAGGCAAAGGAGACCTCTTTACATACTTAGAAAGTCTGCGTGAACTCTTCTTGCCAAACAAAACCAACAGTGAATGGTTCAAGGAAAATACCAAGGCTTATATCGTAGAAGCTCGTTCAAGCCTGCCAGAAATTCAGGCTAAGCAGGACAATGCGGATCGTAAGAGTAAGTATACAATCAAGGTCTACGACAGACTGACTCAGGGAGATTGGGGCTTCAAGCAAATGGTCCTCCAACTTCTGACCTTACCTGAAAGAGATGTCTATATCATCAGCAATATGTCGACTATTGCCTTTGGTAGCTTTGGAAGCTACAGGAAAGAAGGTGGCAGAGTTCTCTCAGGTGAGGAACTCCATCGACACGTTGAAAAACTTGTGGATCAATCAGCTGAATGGCAACGAAACCACTATGACATGTGGTACAACATTTTAAGTCCAAACAGGAAAGACACTCTATTCAGACGGGTGATCGTTACAGATGGTTTCTTTGTTTACAATGATCAAGGCCATCAATATTGGGCTCCGCGTAATGATAAGACCTCTGTTGCTATGTACAATTTCTTTGGCCCTGCTGGCAAGTATCACGGAGACAATGGACTAGGAGCCTTTGCAAATGGTTATGAAGTCTTCTACGTCTATGACCAGATGCTGGGAGCTTCTGGAACCATGGTCTATACCCATGAAATGACTCACAACTCGGATGGTTCTATCTATTTTGAAGGACATGGTCGTCGTGAGGGTGAAGGACCTGAGAGCTTTGCTACAGGGATGTTAGAGTCTGTAACCAATGTTAGCGAAAAAGGTCTCGTGCTCAATAGCTTCTATCAGGGAGATAAAGATTCGACCACACGCTACCATACCTATGATCCTGTTGCCCGATTCTCCTCAGCAGATGCTCTTCGCGACTACATGCATGGAGTCTTTGATGTACTGAACCTTCTGGATTATGTAGAAGGGGATATTGTTACTGGAGTTCTAACTGATCAACAGAAAATGAAATGGTACCGCAAGGCTGAAAATTATAACTTTGAAAAAACTTCTTATGGTAAACAAGCCCACGCTGATGATCGCATTGTCCCTATAACTGCCGAAGAAGCAGCCAAACTAAAATCTGTCGATGCTCTGGTTGATCATAATATCATTGGACGTCGCGATGGTTGGGATACAGCTAGCTTTGGACGAAATGGCTACTATGTCATCAATATGTTTGCTTCCTTCTATGCAGCTCTGGACAATCCAACTGGTGCACCTGGGGGACTTATGTTCCGCCGTAGAGCCTACGAATTGCTCGGAGACAAGGGTTACCAACAAGGATTCGTCCCATATGTATCTGGCCAATACGCTGGCCAAGCCCTTAAAGAAGGTCATAAGACCTACTCAATCTGGAACAGAGGAGATGTCGGTGTAATTGGAGATGATTTAATCCTTAGAAACCTCTACGGTAGTCAGTATGAATCATGGAAGGATTTGAAGAAAGCCAGGCTAAATGAGCGATACAACAAGGCTCAAAACTTCCTTCGCCCTATCACCATCGAGTTTGAAGCAGGAAAACTAGATAGCAAACGACAAATTACGATTTCTTCTTATGAGGAATTACAAGATTATATGTACTTAGCAGTACTAGCGGATGCCTCAGCTAAGAACATTGATCGTGCCTTATCAGACAGCTCTAAGAGCAGTGTCGCCCAACTCAAGTATCGTATTTTCAACGCTTATCTACGTGCCACAGACGACTTCAGACAGTCTATCTTTGAAAGATAGACACGAAAAAAGAAGATCCAAGTGATCTTCTTTTTTTAGGTGAATGGCTTGCTTAGTACAAAAACGAATGAATTTACAAATAAATTGATACATGACCTATTTTTTACTCTAAATGTCTGTATAGAAATTGGAAATCATTCACCATCTAGTATACTCGTTTTGAAATTTATTTTGTTTTTCATGAAAATATGGTAAAATGATAGTTGTAAAAATTTTTTAAGGAGATTCGGATGAAAACAAAAACACTTGCTCGCGTAAATGCGATTTTTGGTCTTATTTCAGGTATCGTCTTGCTGTTGGCACCTCTTGTTATGTTTATGATAGCTGTCGGGGCTGCTGCGGCGACGGAGGACTCTGATGCAACAGTTGGTATATTGACGATTTTTTCAATCATTTTGGCATTGGTAAAAATTGCTGTCTTGGTTTTAGGAATTGTGTCTATTGTCTATTACAAGGACGATGAGCGTGTGACTCCTGCACCGTCTGTCTTGTTTATCGTAGGTGGTGCTGTTGGATTAATCCCATTCTTGGGCTGGGTAGGAGGAATTCTGACAATCATTGGTGGCTCCCTCTACTTTGGACTTTTGAAAAAGTTCGAGATTCAAGAATAATAACTTTTTGTTAGAAATATTTTTAAATAAGAGAAGGCGGCTAGCCTTCTTTTTTCTTCCAAAGTAAGGGATAAATCTGACAGGATAAATAAACTTTCAAATTCGTACAATCTAAAGCATTTATTTGGGACAAGGACCTTTTTTTATAGTATAATGATGAATGTAAATTACCTATATCAAAATATAATGCTAGTTATTTTCTTGATAGAAGGTAAAAGTTGAGAGGATTTAGAATGAAAAAGATTTTTGGAGAGAAGCAGCATCGTTTCTCCTTACGAAAATTAGCAATTGGACTTGTGTCAGCTTCGATTTCAAGCCTATTTTTTGTATCCATTGCGAGCAGTGGAACTGTATTTGCTCAAGAAAATGTAGCTGTTCACTACAAATATGTGACGGAAACGGAGCTGAGTGGGCAAGAAAAGGACTTGATTGTCAAGGATATTCCGAAGATTGCGGAAGATAGTGAGAGCACCTACTATCTAGTCTACCACATGGATGAGAAAGCTCAGATAGGTCAGTTGCCCAATACAGGTGGGCAGAATAGCCTTACTAGCGTTTTATCAGGTGGAGTCCTAGCTTCGATTGGCCTTCTAATTTTTGTTGTATCGAAAAAGAAAGGCAAGAAGAAAGCCCTCTTGAATGTGATTTTGGTAACAGGGATGGGCAGTGGTTTGGTTTCTTCGGTTCAGGCTATTGAAAATCAGCTTTTACTCCAGTATAATCAGGAATACCAATTATCCCAAGGAGATAGTCTGCCCTTGCCACGCGCCCTATCGGGTTATACTTACCTAGGCTATATTAAGCAAGACAAGGACTCTAGTCAGCAAGAAACTGCTGTTAGGAATCAGAAATTTGACTACACGGTTCAACCTCATTTTCAGACCAATGAAGGTGGGCAAAAGGTAGGAGATGAGCAGAAAACTCCATCTCCAACAAGCCCTGCTGAGAAGCCAATCCCTTCTCAAGATTCATCCGTTCCAAAACTGTCTGCTATTGCTAGTGTGAATCCTCAGGACGAAGTCTTGTCTGGTCGCGTGAACAAACCAGAACTCTTATACAAAGACCAAGAGATTGTAACCAAACTAGATGTTTCAGAAGTGGTTCAGGAAAATCCCGAACTAGCAGAGGGAACCATTCGTGTAAAACAAGAAGGTCATGTTGGGAAGAAGGTTGAAGTCGTTCGCATTTTCACTGTTGAAAACCAAGAAATTTCCCGAGAAGTTCTCTCGACCAAGGTAGAAGAAGCCTTGCCACGTATAGTAGAAAAAGGGACTAAGAAGGCAGTTGTGCCGAGTGAATCACCTCAGTCTGCAAGAAAAGGAGAGCCTGAGACGCAGGCTCCATTACCAGAATACAATGGGAACCAAGCGGGAGCGATTGTTGCCCCTGAAACAGTTGAAAAACCAGAATATACTGGCACCCAAGCTGGAGCAGTCGTTGAACCCGAGCAAGTCGCTCCGCTACCTGAGTATCAGGGAACCCAAGCTGGTGCTATCGTCGAGCCAGAACAAGTTGAGCCAGAGGTTGGGGGCGTCCAGTCAGGGGCTTTGGTGGAACCTGAAACAGCTGAAAAACCAGAATATACAGGCGAGCAGTCTGGAGCAATCGTAGAGCCTGAACAAGTGCCACCAACACAAGAGTATACAGGAACTCAAGCGGGAGCGATTGTTGACTCTGAGATAGCTGAAAAACCAGAATATACAGGTACTCAATCAGGTGCGATAGTGGAACCAGAGATCCAGTCCTCCCTTCCAGAGTATAAAGGTACCCAAGCTGGAGCCATTGTTGAACCCGAACAAGTCGCTCCTCTTCCAGAGTATACGGGCAATACCGAGCAAGTAAAACCGGAAACTCCGACAGAAAAACCAAAAGAAAAGGATCCAGAAAAAACACTTGAATTAAGAAATGTTTCGGATCTGGAGCTGTATAGTCAGACCAATGGTACTTACAAACAGCATGTTTCTTTAGATGGTGTCCCAAGTAATCCAAACACTTACTTTGTCAAGGTTAAATCTTCGTCATTTAAAGATGTCTATCTACCAGTCGCTTCAATAATGGCTGAAACGAAAGATGGTCAGCCAGTTTATAAAATCACAGCCAAGGCTGAGAAACTCCAGCAAGAGCTAGAAAATAAATATGTTGATAATTTCACCTTCTACCTAGCTAAGAAGGCTACAGAGGAAACGACAACCTTTACTTCCTTTAGCAACCTAGTCAAAGCTATCAACCAGAATCTCTCTGGAACCTATCATTTAGCAGCCAGTTTGAATGCCAACGAAGTGGAACTGGGACCTGATGATAGATCGTACATCAAGGGCACCTTTACTGGTCAGTTGATCGGTGAAAAAGATGGCAAGCAGTATGCTATTTACAACTTGAAAAAGCCTCTGTTCGAAACCTTGAATGGCGCCACAGTAGAAAAGCTGAGCCTAAATAATGTCTCCATTTCAGGGAAAGATGATATCGGTTCACTGGCCTATGAAGCCCAGAATGGTACAAAGATTAAGCAAGTTCACGTCGATGGTGTTCTGGCTGGTGAACGTGGCATCGGTGGTTTGCTGGCTAAGGCTGAGCAATCAAGCATCACAGAGAGCAGTTTCAAGGGAAGAATTATCAACACTTATGAAACAACTGCTGCCTACAATATTGGTGGTCTGGTCGGTCATTTGACAGGAAACAGGGCTTTGCTGACGAAGTCAAAAGCGACAGTAGCCATTTCATCCAACACAAATAGTTCAGATCAGACTGTGGGTGGTCTTGCAGGTCTAGTAGACCGAGATGCGAAAATCCAGTATAGCTATGCTGAGGGGGATATCAACAATGTCAAGCACTTTGGTAGAGTCGCGGGAGTAGCAGGCTATTTGTGGGACCGAACTTCTAATCTAGAAAAGCATGCTGGAAGTTTGACCAATGTCCTCAGCGATGTCAATGTAACCAACGGAAATGCCATCACTGGTTACCACTATAATGATATGAAGGTGAAGGACACATTCAGTAGCAAGGCCAACAGAGTCTACAATGTCACCTTGGTCAAGGATGAGGTCGTCAGCAAGGAATCCTTTGAAGAAAGAGGAACAATGCTAGATGCTTCTCAAATTGCAAGCAAGAAAGCAGCAATCAATCCTCTCACTCTACCAACAGTGGAGCCCCTCTCAACAAGTGGCAAAAAAGACAGTGATTTTTCTAAGGTGGCGAATTATCAAGCTAAGCGCAACTTGGCTTATAAAAACATTGAAAAATTGCTACCCTTCTACAACAAGGCAACCATCGTCAAATACGGAAATCTGGTCAATGAGAACAGTCTTTTATATCAAAAAGAACTCTTATCAGCAGTCATGATGAAGGATAACCAAGTAATCACAGATATTGTTTCCAACAAAGAGACTGCAAACAAACTCTTGCTACACTACAAGGATGCTTCATCTGAGAAGCTGGATCTCCAGTACCAGGCTGATTTTGCCAAATTAGCAGAATATAGTCTAGGAGATACTGGGCTTCTCTATACGCCAAACCAATTCTTGTATGACCAAACCTCCATCATCAAGCAAGTCTTACCAGATTTACAAAAGGTTGACTACCACTCAGAAGCCATCAGAAAGACGCTCGGTATTTCTCCAAACGTCAAGCAAACTGAGCTCTATCTAGAAGACCAGTTCGCCAAAACAAAACAACAACTGGAAGACAGTTTGAAAAAAATCTTGTCAGCAGATGCTGGACTTGCCGGTGATAACCCAGTCACCAAGGGCTATCTTGTAGATAAAATCAAGCACAACAAGGAAGCCTTGCTACTTGGCTTGACCTATCTGGAGCGTTGGTACAACTTCAGCTATGGTCAAGTGAATGTCAAAGACCTAGTTCTGTACCATCTGGACTTCTTTGGTAAGGGAAATGCTTCACCACTAGATACTCTGATTGAGTTGGGTAAATCTGGCTTTAACAATCTTCTAGCTAAGAATAATGTCGATACTTATGGTATCAGTATTGCCAGTCATCATGGAACGAAAGATTTGTTTAGCACGCTGGAACATTACCGAAAAGTCTTTCTACCAGAGAAAAGCAACAATGACTGGTTTAAATCAGAGACTAAGGCTTACATCGTCGAAGAAAAATCTAATATTGAAGAAGTCAAAACTAAGCAAGGACAAGCTGGCACCAAGTATTCTATAGGTGTCTATGACCGCATTACTAGTGCCACATGGAAATACCGCAATATGGTCTTGCCTCTCCTAACCTTGCCAGAGAAATCAGTATTTGTCATCTCGACCATGTCCAGCCTAGGATTTGGAGCCTATGATCGCTACCGCAATAGCGAGCATAAAGCGGGCAAGGCTCTCAATGATTTTGTAGAAGAAAATGCGCGTGAAACAGCCAAACGTCAGCGTGATCACTACGATTATTGGTATCGTATTTTAGATAATGAGAGACGTGAAAAACTCTATCGTACCATCTTGCTTTATGATGCTTATAAGTTTGGGGATGACACAACCTCAGGAAAAGCTACAGTGGAGGCTAAGTTTGATAGCTCCAATCCAGCCATGAAGAATTTCTTTGGACCAGTTGGCAATAAGGTAGTACACAACCAGCATGGAGCCTACGCAACAGGGGATGGTGTCTACTATATGTCTTACCGTATGCTAGACAAGGATGGAGCCATTACTTATACCCATGAAATGACCCATGATTCGGATCAGGATATTTATCTTGGCGGCTATGGTCGAAGAAGTGGCTTGGGCCCAGAGTTCTTTGCAAAAGGCTTATTGCAAGCCCCTGACCAACCAAGTGACGCAACCATTACCATTAATTCTATCTTGAGACACTCAAAATCAGATAGTACAGAGGGCTCCCGTCTGCAAATCTTGGATCCGACAGAAAGATTCCAAAACGCAACAGATCTTCAGAACTATGTCCACAACATGTTTGATCTTATCTACATGCTGGAATACCTCGAAGGGCAATCAATCGTTAACAAGCTAAATGTTTACCAGAAAATGGCGGTTCTCAGAAAAATTGAGAACAAGTATGTGAAAGATCCAGTAGATGGCAATGAGGTATACGCTACTAACGTAGTCAAAGAATTGACAGAAGAAGAGGCCCAAAAACTAACTAACTTTGATAGTTTGATTGACCACAACATCTTGTCAGCTCGTGAGTACCAGTCTGGTGACTATGAACGAAATGGCTACTATACGATTAAACTCTTTGCCCCAATCTATTCAGCTCTCAGCAGTGAGAAAGGCACGCCAGGGGACCTTATGGGGCGTAGGATTGCTTACGAACTTTTGGCTGCCAAAGGCTTCAAGGATGGAATGGTACCTTATATCTCTAACCAATACGAAGAAGCTGCCAAACAAAAAGGTAAAACTATCAATCTCTATGGTAAAGAACGCGGATTGGTGACAGATGAACTTGTATTGGACAAGGTGTTTGAAGGCAAGTATGCATCTTGGGCTGCCTTTAAGAAAGCCATGTACAAAGAACGTGTGGATCAGTTTAAAAACTTGAAACAAGTGACCTTTAAAGATCCGACAAAACCATGGCCAAGCTATGCGACCAAGACCATCAATAGTGTGACTGAATTGCAAGCCCTCATGGATCAAGCTGTTCTCAAGGATGCTGTAAGTCCTCGTTGGAGCAACTATAATCCAGAGTATGACAGTGCCGTTCATAAGTTGAAGAGAGCAATCTTTAAGGCCTATCTTGACCAAACAAACGACTTCAGAACCTCTATTTTTAAGAAATAAGGGTTGGAAAATGAAAAGGGAGGATCGACAGATCTTCTCTTTTTATGTTCGGATGTCTGAAAGCTGGTAAGCGATTTGTTTGTGACGGAGAAGGTCTTTTGTTTCTGGAGCAAATATGGTAGAATGATAGCTACGAGAGAAGGAGGTTTTTATGGAGAGAGATAGATTGGTTCGACTCAATTGGAGACTGGGCATGCTGGCAGGTATAACCTTGCTTTTGGGACCTGTCCTACGATTTTTGCTATCCTATACTGGGACCATCATCTATAAAGATCCTTCAAAAATGCTGGTCGTCACGGTTGCCTTTTCCCTGCTCCTGACATTTTTTAAGATTTTGATGATTGCATTAGGGACTTTTATGCTAATCTATTTCGAAGAGGATCAACAACTTCGAATGCTGCCATCTATTTTATTTATCATTGGTGGCGTGCTGGGCTTTCTTTCAGCGACCGAGTGGATAGGAGGATTTCTAATCATTAAAGGTGCTGTTTCTTTTTCTAAATTTTTAAAAGAAGTCCGTGGCCTTGTCTGATAATTTAGTGAAACAATCCGTTGGGGGGTTGTTTTTTCATTTAAAGAATGATCTGGCGAAAGAATATGTTAGCAAAATGATTTTTTTATAAGAAAACATGATGTAATACAACTTGAAAAAATAAAAGGAGAATATTATGAAACAATCTTTCATTACATCGTATTTAACATTCTATTTAAAAGCTTCCATTGCTTTAGAGGGAGTCTTTATAAAAACTTCTAACCCTAATACTATTTTAAAAGTTATTCCACTGGGTTCTCAAAATAAAACAATTCCTGTTGATCATGTTGCAAGTGTAGATAGTTCATTTCGTCTTGATTTCAAATCATTTGCTTGGGGTATCATTTTCGCTCTTATTGGCCTTTCAATGATGCAAAATTCATTTATCGGAGGATTGATATTAGCGGCTTATGGTGTATTAACAGTGCTAAGTGCTTTTCAAACTCTACTAGTTTTGCATCTTACTTCTGGTGGAACACATGTTGTCAGTGTGGTAGTATTTGAAAAAGCTAATCTTGAAAATTGCAAAGAAACAATTGAAGGTCTAATTCATAATCGTTACAATGATACTAATGTAACTAAGAATACTGATCGTTTAATTGATGCTTTAAATAACAAATAATTGCAATCGTTTCTTGATTGAATATCACGAATTAATAATAACTAGATGAGAGGACACTGTTCTCTCTTTTTAGTTGATTTTAACTAGCTTTTTTGTGAAAAATTGTGTAAAATAGAATAGATAAACGAGGGGAAACCTCGGAAAATTTAAAGGAGAATCCATCTAATGGTAAAATTGGTTTTTGCTCGCCACGGTGAGTCTGAATGGAACAAAGCTAACCTTTTCACTGGTTGGGCTGATGTTGATTTGTCTGAAAAAGGTACACAACAAGCGATTGACGCTGGTAAATTGATCAAAGAAGCTGGTATCGAATTTGACCAAGCTTACACTTCAGTATTGAAACGTGCGATCAAAACAACTAACTTGGCTCTTGAAGCTTCTGACCAATTGTGGGTTCCAGTTGAAAAATCATGGCGCTTGAACGAACGTCACTACGGTGGTTTGA
>ERZ651108.1362-NODE-1362-length-10842-cov-5.871141_pt1 | contig 10842 bp, 17 predicted proteins | sample MGYA00512173_ERZ651108 | MGnify/ENA metagenome assembly ERZ651108 | reverse complement strand
TAATGGTTAAGAATAGATTAGAAAGACTCACTCACGAAAGAGAAGAGGATACGACGATGATTAAAATTCTATTATCTGCTTTTCCTCTTCACTCAATTCTACATGCGTATCTACTACTACACGAGATACGTTGTTAGCCTTGCTTCCGGGGTCTTTCAGTTCCTTCTCGTCTATGAAGTGCTTTGCCATGCCGTATATCTCTTCATCAGCCCATCCGTTTTGCTTCTTCTTACTGACCTCTGATAGGATATAATTACATACTGCTTCTGGTGTCTTCTCTGGTTGTTCTTGCATCTTCTTTGCAAACTCCAGATCTGTATCGGCTTCCTTCTTCAAGTACTCTTCGATACGCTTGATAAATAAATTTGTTGCTTTCATATTCCTTATTGCTTTGTTACGTATTTCAATGTATCCTCGTCTTTCCGTTTCTCTAAGCGTCCCCCAGTCCGTACCTTCTACAAGTACCTGCCATTCGCCATTAACCGTCATACACTTAGGAAACTTAAAACGTTCTTGTATCTTCCTTATAGTTGCTATGTCTCTTATCTTATAATAGACTACGATAAAGTACATCATCACTATCCGGCTACTTTGTGGTTACTCTTTCTCTTTTTAATCTCGGTGTATTCTTCATAGCTTACCGCATTCTTTCTGTCCTCTTCCATCTTCCTCTCTCGCTCTCTTTGCTCTATCTTTTCTATGATTTGATTCCTCTCGTCAAAGAAGGTACGCAAAGCTCGCATAATTCTTACAGCATCTATGCACCCGTACATCTCTCCGTAATCTCCGTATTTCAATCGCTGAAAGAATAACATCAACTCGGATAGCTTCAAAAAGTAATACCGACTTAGTATCATCTTAGACATCTCTCGAACTACTCCTAACGTCGCTTTGTTTTCTTCCTTTACTCCGACAAAGTTCTGGTAGTCGTTCAGCTCTATAATTAACCAGTCAATAGATACCTGCTCACCATAATCTCTGCTTACTTCTGCAAGCGTTGGGGCTTTACCATTAACGCACCTTTCTGGATAAGAATAACATCTCGACTGAAAAGAAGGGTTATACTTCTCCAGTAGCTCTCGTGCCTCCTCTTTGCTCTTACTTATAGTGAGACATGACTTCGTCGATGACTTCTTTATTTCGTGCCTCTCTCTTTGCAGTATTTGTGTCACTGTTTCTACCATATTCTTTGCCTTTTCCGTTCGTTAGCCATCTATTAACCATGCTATCGATACGCTTTATTTTTTGCCCCCCTGTGGTTACCCAGCCCTGGGCGTCATAGTAATAATAAAAGTTCTTTGCCTCCTCTTCACTCATACCCTTATCGGTGCATATCTTTAGCACATCTTTCAGCGTCGGTGTCGTAGGCTCTATTTTCTTAATCGGTTTAGTTTTTTTACTTCTCTCCTCCTTAAATAGTAGATTAGCCTCAACCTGCTTCTGCACCTTCTTAACTTTCGGTTGAGGCTTTTCCTTTACAGGCTTTTCTTCCTCCTTCTTCTTCGGGTGCATAGCTTCGTAATGCTCCATATCTATGATATAGGCAGGCTGCCTCCGTCCATTCCCAGCCTCATAGGCTATTATATTGTTCTCAATAAGCCGTTTGCGTGCCGCTCTTAGCGTTCTAACCTCTATTCCTAATAAAGTACACAACATTTCATTTTGAACCTCGCAGCTGGTCGGGAAACCGGCTATCTTAAAGTATCTCAATATACCGAACCAAAGAGCTATCTGGTAGCTATCCAGCCTCAACGCCTGAACACGCCCCCAGAACCATTCTATACGCTCCTCGTAACTCATGCCTCGATATATTCCTTGATAGCCTTTTGGAACTCCTCCAACGAATGGCACACTACATATTTGTTTTTCATACGCTTTGCCAACTTCTCATATTCTCTCTGGCTCTGTGACTGCTTACCTACGGGTGTTTTCATCTCAATACATAGCGAAGCATAACCACCCATAGGAACTTGAAGTATAAGATCGGCTACGCCAGACCTTACGCCCTCGTCTTTCATTATCTTTGCAGTCCATGCGTTTCTTGCTCCTCCGTTAGGAACAGCAAAAAACAATGGTTCGATACTCGGATAAGTCTTCCTGAACCACTCTACACACTGCTTTTGTATCTGACTTTCTGTTAATGGTTTCATAACATCGCACAGATTAAGCACATTACCACGCCGGCTATAAAGCCTAACATTATCGCACAACCACAAGCTGCAATTAAATGAGGTATTCTTGTTTCTTCGTCTCTCATATTAATATTCTCCTTTAAACATATCGAAGGCTGCATCTAACAACATCTGCTGCGTGTTAACCTTCTTTTCTTCTACATTATCAATCGTACCAGTTACTCCGTTGGCTATATCCTTCTTTGTCTGTATAAGTTGATACATATACTCGTCTATCGTTTCCTTTCCCAGCAAGTATGTACAGGTAACAGCGTTCTTTTGCCCATTTCTGTGCGCTCTGTCCTCCGCTTGGCAACAATCTGAATAAGTCCAAGGGAACTCGATAAACAATACGTTAGAGGCTGCTGTAAGCGTTAAGCCTGTACCACCGCTTCGATAGTTAAGTATAATCAGTTTCGTATCGGGGTCTTGTTGGAAAGCATCAACACTTCGTTGCTTTGCCTTATCATCATCATCACCCGTAACCGTAACAGCCTTTGGAAACTCTTTTTTTAACTCCTGTACAACCTGCTTTAGAAAGCAGAACACGATTAGTTTTTCGCCTCCATCTATAGTGTTATGGATGATGTCAATAGCTGCTTTAATCTTTCCCTTTGATGATATCTGTTTTAATATACCCATCTTAACCATTACAGCCCCTCGGATAGCTCTCTGAATCTTATCATCATCTGCCTTCTTGAACTCTCTTAGATATTGGATAACATCTCGTTTTGCCTCGTTGTACTCTTTCCTATTCTCAATATCAACTACCAGATACGAACGTGTCTTATCGGGTAGCCATTTCAAAACATCTTTCTTTTGCCTTCTGAAAAAACAAAACTTATTCAGATAGTAGTTAAGTTCCTTTAGGTGGCTTGACTGGTTCTCGCCTGCGCAATATCTTTCTTTGAACTTCGTATATCCTCCGAAGTCCTCCAGACGCTCCATAATATTAAGCTGCTGTATAAGGTCGGTATTATTGTTCACTACAGGTGTTCCTGTCAACTCCAGTACAAACTCTTTACCCTTAGCAATACCCTGCACGAATTTACTTTGCTGTGTCTTGCTTGATTTGCATTTATGGCTCTCATCAATTATGACAGACTTAAATAGATTTATTCTTTCGTCAAATTCAACACTCTTCAGCGTAAATCGTTGCTGGCTCTTTACTCTCTTAACAAAGTACTTCTTTAAGCTCTCATAGTTCGTAATGAACACCTTTGCTAAAGGCTCTCCTGCATTATTGCGTGACTGCCAAAAAAGCTGCCATGTATTTCTATTAGCGTCGCTTAGTATTACAGCTTGCACACCTCCGAACTTCTTAAACTCTCGCTGCCAGTTTACTTTTAGTGACGCTGGGCATATAACCAGTGCTGGCCATGCTCCGCTCGCTGTCATCGTACCAATAGCCTGTGCCGTCTTTCCAAGTCCTGGCTCGTCTCCCATTATGCACCTCTTCTTCTCCAGTGCGTATGCTATACCTTCCTTCTGGTACTCGTATGGTTCAAGCGTCATATTGTGCTCTACTTCCAGCTTCGGCATTTCTGGCACTTCGTAGCTCTCTACAGGTTCCTCGTCTTTCAACCACTGAACACTATTGCATAGACGGTGTTGTACCGCCCAGTCTGCCATTAGCCTTAAATAGTTCTTATCAGTAGGCGAGACTTCCCAAAATTTACCGTCAGCCCTATAACGAGCTGACGGTATTCTTTTCACACATGCCACCAATAAAGGCTGGTAATTGAAAACTACCTTGTAGCAGTTAGGAGTTAAGGTAAACGTCATTATATTTAGACGCATCATAATTCGTTAAGCTACTTCTGTTTTCTTTTTCTTTCCTTTCTTCTTTCCAGTAGCGTGCACCTCAATAGATACCTGTGGCACTTCTCCAGCCTCAACACCAGCAAACGGATCGCCAGCCTCATCGAAATTTAATTCGCCTTGTTTCAAGCCCCATTTGCGCTCGGTTACATACTGCTCTGCCTCATACTTCAAATTGTCAATGGCTAAAGACAACTCCGATAGATAGCTATAATTATCATCGTCTACCGTGGATATTTTCGGTGCATTGAGGTTCATTACGTCTCCTCGGTCCAGTACACGAGTACCAGTTACAATGACCTCGTCACCGCTGAACGTTACAGAACTAACAGACATTCGAGTAAAGATACTCTTTTCCTCCCAGCTTCTTTGCTCCTCCAGTTCCTCCAGCGTGTTGTTATATGCCTCTCTTTGTTCTGTAAGCATAGCCAGATGGGGAACAAGGTTTTTAATCGCCTCCTTGAAATCACGATGCACAATGTTAGCACCTACCATCGTAATGGTATCTCCATCACGATTTGAATACACCACATTAAGCGTATTCTGTTTTGTTAATTGAATTTTCTTAAAGTCCATTTTACTTATTTTAATTTAGACGTTATATTGCTGATAAAAAGCCTCAAAGTACCTATCATCTGGTATAGGTAGCATTATACCCAGTTCACTTGCTGCGTCAGCTTGTATCTTGTTCATAAACTCTGTCATCTGTGCAGTATTAAGCATAGATGATGTTTCGTACACCTTCTCTACCTTTTCGCCAACTCTGATGACTTTGCACAAGAACTTCTTGCAGTAATACATGTAGATGTCATTCTTATCCGTTCCAGTACTATTTTCGATACACTTAAACCACATCCACATTAAATCGTTTTGATTTATAGTTCTCTTCTCACTAACACGCTTCAGTATCAGTGAATAGCTACCATTCTTTAACGTTGAAAAAAGATAGTCGAGATCCGTATCTAACGAAACCCGACCATCTTTCTTCTCAACTTTTACAACTTTCATTAAAATGGTAAATCATCTTCGGGGGCGGGTGGGAACGGTGCACCCGTATTTGGTTGTGTATAGCCTCCCTGTTGGTTGTTAGCTGGTTTCTGCTGTACAGGCTGCTGTGGAACTGTAGCCTGTTGAGGTTGCGTATAACCTCCATAAGGCTGCACAACCCCTTGCCATTGCGGGTCTACATTCTGCGCTGGGGCTGCTCCTACATTCTGCTGTTGCCCCTGTGGTATAGTCATTAATACTATACTATCTGCGACAATATCCGTCGTATACACATCAACCCCTTGCTGGTTCTTATACGTTCGGTAGGTAATCATTCCATCTACGGCTATCTTCATTCCCTTCTTTACGTAATTACCTGCAAAGTCTGCAAGGTTATTCCACGCTACAATACGGTGCCATTGTGTTACCTCTGGTACATCCGTACCATCTTTCTTCTTGTAGCCACCAGTAGACGTTGCAAGTGAAATCTGTGCATAATGTACACCTTGCTGCGTCTGCCTTAATTCGGCATCCTTACCAACTACACCTATAAGGCTAACTGAATTCTTACTCCGTGCCATATCATAATACGTTAATCGTTATACTTCCTTTGACCTTTGACACCTTCAAGCACTCTTTGTATACATCTGGGTACATCTTCTTTACCTTTGCCGTATCTATACTCTCGCGTGTGCTATCCAGCTTACGAACTACCTGTATTCGTTCGCTTTGCCACTTCTTTACGTTGTGCTCTACCATGAGATTGTATAAGCCTTCTTTCAGCTCTTTCTTTCTCTCTTCCATCTGCTTTAGCTGGGTTTCGATTTTGATAATCTCGTCCTCGGCATCCTTCAGCGTGGCTGGTAAAGCCTCCTCGATAGGCTCTAATTCTGTAGAAGTCTCTTTAGCTCCGAAATACTTCTCTCTGTATGGTGTTGAATCTTCCTTTGCGAGGTATGCCTTAACTATCTTCTTACAATCCGTTGCACTGATACGGTTAAGCTCCATCAGTTCCGCCTTTCCATACTGTTCTTTTGGCAGCCAGACAACAAACAATCGTCCAGCCTTCTTGCCTTTGTTACACTTCTCGAACAGATAAGCGTAAATAGACAACTGCAACGATACATTGTTTTTGTGTATCTTGCTCGTAGTCTTGATGTCAGCTAACGGATAGCAGCCTTTCTCATCCTCATCGAAGACAACATCAATACTCGAAGCTATATTCTTTCCATCATCTACGAGATACTCGTTTTCAGCCGTTGTAAGCCCGTTTTCATTCTTTAGTCTTACATACTCCTTAACCTCTGGCAAATCATCTCCAAAACCGCAATTATCGTATTGCTCGCACTTCTTGTGAATAAGCGAACCATGCTCAGCTGCCTTCTCCAATACAGACTGCGGGATGTCCTTATAGGTGTCTGGGAACATCCACTTGACAATTGCCGTAACACCACTCAATCGTACACCATCCAACATGTACGTATGTGCACCTTCATCAAAGATGACAGGGCTTTTCTTTAATTCTATCTTGCTCATAGTTACTCTGCTTTTTCAATTTTCTTTGACTGCTTCGTGCACGCATCAACAAATACACGGTCATCCTTTAGCCCTGGATAGAGCTTGTACGTGTCCTCCAGTTCCTTCCGTGTCGTAGCTCTCTTTACTCTGTCGATAGCCTCTGCACGCACATCATCCAACTCTTTCGAGTTACCCCACACATAGCGTACTACTCCTTTATCATCCTTGATTTCGATAAAGGATACTTTACGCTGGTCATCATACTCTATAGATGACACGACAAATCTCGGCTTTGGCTGTCGCTTTCCATTATACCCAGACTTCCATTCGTCATCCTTTAGGTTAATCCAGACAAATGGACACGTGTAAAGTTCACGACCAATACCCCAGTTAACACAAGCACGCTTGAAGGCATCAGACGCTTGCCCCTTCTCTTTCTCTGTATAGCTTTCGGTTCCTACGTCTTGCTTTGTTACCCACTCTCCATTTCCAGATCGCACGGCTACCGTACAGAATAGACTGCCGTTAATCAATTCATGGCTGCGTTTCCAGTTTTCCGGTCCTACAACCTCATCAAGTAGCGTCATATCTGCTCTCGCGTTCTTGTACATCAGAAGTTGGCACCCTTTGCCATCCGTAACCGCTCCGACCCTACATTCTATCTCATCTGCATGTAAGGTTCTAAAATTTAATTTATCCATACGCTTAATTAATTAAAAATCGTAGGTACGGCGGTATCGAACCGCCCAGACAATCACTTGCCAGCACCCTGCTGCACCTTCCAAATAATAACTTTAAAATAAACTATTAAAAAAAGACTCTCACGAAAGTGAAAGCTATTCGTTTCTCCTGTTTAATCTTCTTACCAGATAGCCTGCACAAAGCGTAGCCCCTGCAGAAATGATTAACGCACCTCCAGCAGCTATCGCAGCAATGATAATACAGATAGCTATCAGATTAACCAATAGTACCGTACCTCTCGTTACTGGCTCTTCCATGATTTTGGTATAGAGTTCGCTCTGCTCGTCAAGCCAACTAACAACCTTGCTTTTATTTATCTTCCTTGTTTTCATTTTGCTCTTGCATATCGTAGGACATCGGCAGCGTTTACCAACCATTTGCCGTTCTGGGCTTCTCCATTGCCCTTCTCGGCTCTAATCTTTCCAGCAGTGATTAGCCTTTCCAGCCTGGCACGACCTCCTACTATCTTCTCGCTGAACCTCAATCCAAATGTTTTACTATTCATTACTCGCATTATGGTCAAGAGCTTTTCACTATCCGTAATCATGTAGTTTCCCATTTCCTGACCTTACTTCAGTTCTCGCACGTCTCGACATCCTACATCTTCGTAAATCTCCTCCGTTGTTCGTTACTTGCAAAACAACAAAAAGCAAACTAAAGAGTATCTCGATACCATGCTTTCGTATCTCCCTGAGGTCAAAGTTTATCTTTAACCTCTCACAAACCATCCACCATAACAGCTCGGTATCTTTCGATATACCAAGTTTCCTGTAGATTGTTTTCTTTTGCGTCTTCACCGTCCAATAGCTTTTGCACAACTTATCGGCTACTTCCTTATCAGAATAGCCTTTGCAGTACTCCAGTATCAGACGGTGTTCCGCATCAGATAGTACAGCTTTAGGCTGTCCTGGTGACTTCTACCACCAGCCCCAAAGTCTTCATCTGAAATTTCCATCCTTCACGTCGCTTTATCGCAGAAATACGTCCTGTGGTTACTCTTACCACATCCAGACGCTCTATCGGCCATAGCTCCGTATCTCCTACCTTCATTCTCCTTAAGATAGGCATAACTGGTTTATTCTCTTCTACCATCTTTCTAATAGTTTCTTTGTTAACTTCTGGATATCTTCGACATCCTCTTTCATCTTTTTAATTTTCCCTACATTCTTCAGCCAGTATTCTCTATACTCATCGGCTGCTTTTTTGTAAGCTGCCGATAGGGTTTCCTGGTCTTTTAATTGATTCGTAAGCTCTTTAACCTTCTTCTGTAATTCTTCATTCTCTTTCTGTAACTCTGCTACATCAGTAGTCATTTTCTTTTCTTCCATAACTATTTTGATTTTAATTAATAATACTTGTGACTGGCTGACCTACTACGGTCTGTTTGTGTTACTATTCTTCGCACTATGCTGTCGAGTTCAACGACGCCAGCCTATTTTGTTACTTAGCTCCTTGTTACTTTCTTCCCCGCTGCTTGCCTCGACCCTTATAGGGCTGCTTGCTTCTACGGTTGGCCTCTGCTTCATCGCTATATTTGGATATTTTCTCAATCCTGCAATTTACAGCCCCATCAGGCAGGGGAACCGCTACATTATGCGTAGCCTTCGTGGCAAAGGTGGATTCGAACCACCATCGAGCCTCATACTCTTTTGCCTTGGTGATTAAGGCTCACCTCGCCCGATTGTTGTGGTACAATTCTAAACCACCCGCTTTCAGTCATTTTTATTTATGAGAGATGGCTCAAAGGGTTTCCCCGAAAATCTGTACTCTCTGCGCTGTGGGTGTCTCGGACTTGAACCAAGTAACCAGCCTTTAACTGAACACCCTACATAGTGATTAATTAGTGTGCGTAATAAGTAACCTTCAAACCTCTACGCAACTTACATACGCATTTATCTTGACCTGATTTGTAAGCTCTCTCAATCTGCTTATTTGCATGCTCTGTTCCTATCAGAAGGATGAGCCCTGAAACTCCTACCAGCTTATCAACCTTCTTGCCTTCCTCCGTATAGCCGTAAACTTTAATCTTAAAGTCTCGGTTTATCTCCCGTGTACTGTACTGTAATTTTGTTTCTTTCATAACAAGTGTTTTTAAGTATGCCCCTCATCGGGGCATATTAGTTTACCTGATAGCATTTCTGAATATCTCACAAGCCTTATTATTATCAACTCCTAACTTTTTAATTATAAGTTGGATGTACTTGTCTACATCACTCTTGTTATTGATAAGACCTTTGACAAAATCGGCAAGGATAAAATCTTGCACCATTCTTGTTTTTGCTAACTTTGTTGTAACTTTAATTGCTTTCATATTCAAGTCTTTTTTTAAATTTACCCCCGTTTGAGGTATTGTTTATTTTTGTTTATTTCAAAGTTTATTTATATCTTTGTTTCAGAATTATATTGCAAAGATAAAGTTTATTGCACATTGTTGCAAACTTTTCTGAACATTTATTTGTTAAACTTTGCAAACTTTAATGGACATTATGCGATAAGCGTATGAATATCAATCGAATTGCAGAAGCTATACAAGCAAGCAAACTTGGCAAAAGTGAGTTGTCTAAGCTCACTAAAGTTTCGAGAACAACTATTGATAATTTACTTGATGGGGCTGATGTTAAAGTTAGCACCATTGAAAGTTTAGCCTATGTACTCAAAGTTCCAGTAGGATATTTCTTTGATGATTGCGGGTTAATTCAAGTTACCGCCTCGGGCGATCAGTCTATCGCCACCAACTCTGGAGATGTTACACTCGGAGGGCAAAACGATAATAACGGGCATATAGGCGTTCAAAATAACTATGGTAGTATAGATACCCACGACAAGAAAGATAACGTAACCACGCTAACGGAAACGGTGTCTACGTTAACGAGAGAGTTGGAAACATCACAGCAACAGAAAAGCCATCTAATAGAAGTCGTTGCCACATCTCAAAAACAGATACAGCAGATGACGGATATTATAGACCGATTAACAAAGTAGCTTATGGATGGAAACGAAGTACGAAAAGCCTTGCAAGATAACCATATCAACCTTGCATGGCTTGCAGAAGAGTGGGGGATAACCCCGCAGGCTCTATCATCAAGGCTAAACGCTAAGATGTTTAAACCTGGCTATCTCATCGAGATAACCCAGATACTTGGTAAAGACATCTTCGGAATAGGCATAAAAACAGAACAACAACCAGTGCTGAATATCTCGGCTAATTCTACCGCCACCCTCAACGCTGGTAATTATCCTGTCATCGAGTATGTATCCGTACCTTACTTCTCTGGGTGCGTAGGTATATATTATCATAGATACGACGCTGAGCCGAGATATATGTTTGGCGATACCATCTTCTTGCAAGAAGCTAATAACGTCATGCCTGGGCAAATATACCTGTTCTTCACTGGCTCTGATTGGTTTATTCGTAGAGCACTCTTAACTGAAAAAAGCGGAACCTACAATCTCGTTGCTCTTAATTCTTACTATCCAGATTACGAGGTAAAGAAAAAAGATATACTACAGATGTACAAGATTGTCGGCACAATTTCACGAGAGCAAACATAAATTTTTCTCGCGCGCACGCATATAATATCTATATATTATTATATTATAAATA
>ERZ651108.1361-NODE-1361-length-10847-cov-39.749166_pt1 | contig 10847 bp, 9 predicted proteins | sample MGYA00512173_ERZ651108 | MGnify/ENA metagenome assembly ERZ651108 | reverse complement strand
GCGAAAAGAAGGAGTTTTACATGTTTAATACAAAGAAATTGACGAAATTATTTGCCATTGGCGCATTGGCACTAGGCGTGCTTGTTGTTGCTGGCTGTGGCGATGATACATCTAAAGAAACAAAGGTGAATCCAGATGCCAAAGTGGTTAACGTAGCTACACGTGGTACAGTTCGTCCTTATTCCTACACAGATGATAACGGCAACCTTACAGGTTTTGACGTAGAGTTGTTGAAAGAAATTGAACGTCGTAATCCAGACCTTCACTTCAACTTCAAGCCGATGGCCGTTGATGCTGCCTTCGTAGCAATGGATGCAGGCCAAGTAGATATGATTGCTAACCAAATGCGTCGTAACCCAACTCGTGAATCAAAATACTATTACACAAATGAGGTTAATAACTACTCCACACGTAAATTAGTGGTGAAAAATGACCGCAACGATATTTCTAAATTAGATGATTTGAAAGGTAAAAAAATCGCCGTTACTACATCCTCTGAGTTTAACGAATTAGTAAAACAATTCAACGAAACAGCTAATCCACCAATCGACATTATCTACACAGATAAAGCAGGTGCTGAAACATTGAACCTCGTTGCTACAGGCCGTGCCGATGCAGCAGGTGAATACGAATACGTTATTAACTCTGCTATTAAAGACCGTGGTTTGCCACTCAAAGCTGTAGGCGATGTATTGGCAGTAGTACCAACCTACTTCTTGTCTAAACGTACAGACGACATGAAACAAGTAAACGAAAAAATTGATAAAACTATGAAAGAAATGCGTGCTGATGGTACGTTGAAAAAACTTTCTGAACAATATCTTGGTGGGGATTACACATTCGATCCAACACAAAAATAACGAATAGGCCGCCTTGGCGGCCTTATTCTATTATGTATAGAAACGAGGTGCTACTGTGGGCAAGTATTTTGATGTGTCCTACATGATCCAAGCGTTTCCACAGCTCTTGAATTATGTTCACGTAACGGTGCTCATCACCGTTATTTCTGCCATCTTAGGTGTTATTTTGGGCTCTATTATAGCCATCATTCGCCTCAAGAAGGTGCCAGTATTAAACCAATTATTTATTGTATTTATCTCCTTCATGCGGGGCACGCCGTTCTTGGTACAACTATTTCTTATTTACTTTGGTGTGCCAGAAATTATGTCCCATATGGGGCTTAACATGAAAAATGTGCCAGGTCTCGTATTCGTATACGCCGTATTTACATTACATATTGCAGCTTACAGCGCTGAAATCATGCGCTCCAGTATCGATGCGGTGGCGCCTGGTGAGAAGGAAGCCGCTAAAAGCCTTGGTATGACTGAGTTTCAAAGCTATGTGCGCATCATCTTGCCGCAGGCTTTCACCATGAGTATTCCACCGTTGACGAACCTCGTTATTGGCATGTTAAAAGGAACGGCCCTCATCTTTAACGTCGGCGTTGTAGACATGATGCGTAAGGCGGACCTCATGGGTGGCAATAGCCAGCGCTATCTTGAATTATTCGTCGATGCAGCCATCATTTATGGCATTCTAATTATCATCGTGTCCCTCTTGGGCCGATTGCTTGAAAAACGTTTTACCGTTGCGGGCAAGGAAACGCAACGCATTTTGATCAGTGAGGAGTAGGGGCGTATGGGACATATAATTGATTCAACCTATATTTATGGCACCTTCTTTGCTGTCATTCCTTATGTGAAAGTTACCCTCATGATCACCTTCCTTAGCGTTGGTTTGGGTACAATCCTAGGGTTATTAAGTTGCGTGCTACAACAAAATAAAGTACCTGTGCTCAGTCAGCTCAGTTATTTGTACGTATTGTTGTGCCGTAGTATTCCGAACATGGTTCTCTTATACCTCGTGTACTATGGCTTGCCAATTCTATTCCTCGCCTTAGAGGATCAAACAGGAGTGCATGTGCCTTTTGAAAAGGTGCCAGCTACCTTTGTAGCGGTTGTAGGCTTAACCTTGCATACAGGGGCCTATTTGAGTGAAATCTTCCGGGCTGCCTTGCAATCTGTACCGAAAGGTCAAATGGAAGCGGCTCAAGCCATCGGTATGACTTGGTTCCAAGCGTTCCGTCGCATCGTATTGCCGCAAGCGATAGTATTTGCGTTGCCACTATTTACGAACCAATTCCTTAACACCATGAAGAGTACGAGCATCGTATTTGTCATCACGGTTATTGAATTATTTGGCGCTGCAAAGTTATATACAGAGGAAAATTCGCAGTATTTTGAGGCCTACATCGTGGTGGCCGGTCTATTCTGGGTGATGGGGATTGTCTTTGAATTTATCTTCCATCGTTTAGAAATCTATGCAAGCAAGTATAAACGAGGTAATGCATTATGATAGATATTAAACAAGTTCACAAATCCTTCGGGAACCGTGAAATTTTAAAGGGCATCGACCTACATGTGCCAACGGGGTCTGTAACGGTTATCCTTGGCCCATCTGGCAGTGGTAAGACGACGTTCCTTAGAACATTGAACTTCCTTGAAAAGGCCGATGCAGGGACTATGCAATTAAACGATATTTCTGTAGATCTACATAAAGCGTCTAACAAGGAAATCTTAAACGTACGCCGCAATACATCCATGGTATTCCAGTCTTATAACTTATTTTCTAATAAGACAGTTATTGAAAACATCATGGAAGGCCTTGTAACAGTTAAGAAGATGAAAAAATCTGAAGCCCGTGATATTGCGCAACGTTTTCTCAAGGAAGTAGGCATGGAAGGCTATGACGATTACTATCCTGTACAACTTTCAGGTGGTCAACAACAACGTATCGGCATCGCTCGGGCCCTTGCGATGGATCCAGAGGTTATCCTCTTTGACGAACCTACATCAGCCCTTGATCCAGAGTTAGTAGGCGAGGTATTAGCTGTTATTCGCAAGATTGCGAAAGAGCTAGAGGTAACGATGATCATCGTTACTCACGAAATTGGTTTTGCTAAAGAAGTGGCTGATCAAGTAGTCTTCATGGAAGGTGGCGTTATCGTAGAACAAGGGGATCCTAAAGTGGTCCTTGAACATCCAAAAGAAGAACGAACACGTAAATTCTTGAGCCGTTACCTTACACTCGATAGTGAATTGCCTCTTGATAGCGCAGCTTTATAAACGAGGTACATAATGAAAGAATTTAGACAATTAACCGTAGATGATGCGGCTGAATATCACGAGGTGTTGATTGCGGGATATGCAGAGAATAAGAACTATCCTATATCCTTTGATGCTATCAACTTTAGCCAAGAAGAGTCTCGTGCATGGATCTTAAAATATCCTGTGTATGGCCTCTACGTAGATGGTTCCTTGGTATGCTCTATTTCACTCCGCATGCCTTGGATTCCCAAGGCGACGCCAGATGTATACCCGCACATTGCACACTTTGTGACGGCCCCTGAACATAAGGGGAAGGGCTATGCTCGTGAAGTCCTCGCTGAAGCAGAAGACCTATTGCGTAATGTATATAAAACACCTGCTGTAACTCTAGGTACTGCCGCAGAACACCCGTGGCTTACAAAAATGTATGAAGGCTTTGGCTTTAAAGAATACAAACGAGTACAACTACCTGGGAAGATACATACTACTATATTCTTTAAGAAAATGTTGTAAAGATAAGAAAATTAGTATTAATTTGATATTCTAATCAAAAGAGTCGCATCTAATTGGTGCGGCTCTTTGTTTTTCTATAAGAAATTACTATTATAGTATTAATATCAAGATTACTTTGGAATTATTCATATATGGTTATCATATTCTCTAATTTTATTATTGGTAAATACGGATAAGCCAAAATATCTAGTAGATAGATACTCAAAAAATATATATTTGTTTGCTATAATAATGCTATATTGATGGATAAAAAGGAGATGCATATATATGGATTTTCCTAAAGAAATAAAAAGAATTAGACAACGTTCATTTTTAACACAGCAGGAATTTGCCAATGTAATAGGGGTGTCTTTTTCTACTGTGAATCGTTGGGAATCTGGGCGTTCAAAGCCAAATCTAAAAGCGATGAAAAGTATTAATACATTTTGTGTAGATAATAATATCTCTTATGAAGTACTAGAAGAATCTTGGTTTGACTATAAAATAGAAAAATAAAGGAGCAATATTATTATGACAGATAAAGAATTAAAACAGTTAAAAGATACGCTATGGCACTCTGCTGATGTGCTTCGAGCTAGTGCTCATTTAGCTGCGAATAAATATGGTCAGCCTATTCTTGGACTTATCTTCCTTAGATATGCAGATATCTTATATAAACAACATAAGGAAAATATTGAGGAAGAGTATAATCGTCTTAAAGGCGGACGTATGGAAAAGTCCATCAAAGAAATCTCTATAGAGAAGTGCGGATTCTATCTTCCTGAATGTGCTTATTATGACTTTATCAATGACGCACCAGATGATGCTAGTAAAGCTACTCTTGTAAAGAATGCTATGGAAGCAATTGAGGCTGAAAACCCTAAAATGGATGGTGTCCTTCCAAAAGAAGTTTATGCTCAGCTTGTACCAGAGGAAGAACCAGAGCTTCTTTCTAACATCGTACGTATTTTTAAGGATATACCTGAAAATAGTACTATTGACATCTTTGGTGAAATTTATGAATATTTCTTAGGGAACTTTGCACTTGCGGAAGGTAAGGACGGAGGAACATTCTATACACCTGCAAATGTTGTAAGATATATGGTTGAAGTATTAAATCCTCAGCCAGGTGAAAAGAAGTTTTTAGATCCAGCTTGTGGTTCTGGAGGTATGTTTGTTCAGGCCGCACGATATATGCATAATCACAACGCCAGTGAAAGTGAACAGATGAAATTCCGTTGCTATGGTGTTGAAAAGGAACCTGATACAGTAAAACTAGCAAAGATGAATTTGCTCCTTAATAATATTCGTGGTGATATTACACAAGCTAACTCATTCTACTCTGATCCATATAATGCATTTGGACAGTTTGATTATGTAATGGCAAATCCCCCATTTAATGTTGATGAGGTTGTGGTTGAGAAAGTTTCCGACGATATCCGATTTAATACATATGGTATACCAAGAAATAAGACCAAATCGAAAAAGAAAGAATCTGATAAGAAAGAAACTGTACCAAATGCTAACTACTTGTGGCTTGGCTACTTTGCCACTGCGCTAAATGAGAATGGGAAAGCAGCTCTTGTTATGGCTAATTCTGCATCTGATGCATCCGGTTCAGAATATGATATTAGAAAGAAAATGATTGAAGAAGGTATCATTTCACAGATGATGACACTTCCTTCTAAAATGTTCTCATCAGTTACCCTTCCTGCGACTCTGTGGTTTTTTGATAAGCAGAAGCCAAATAGTGATAAGAAAAATGAAATCTTGTTTATTGATGCAAGAAATGTATTCACACAGGTTGACAGAGCGCACAGGAAGCTCTCTGATGAGCAGATTAAGAATTTAGGTATTATTACCAAGCTTTATCACGGTGATACACAGGCTCTTGTTGAATTACTTGATGAATACAAAACAGAACTTGCAAATGCTCCAGAATCTTCTGATGATAACGAAGTCCTAACTAAAAAATACTGGCAATCACAGATAGATTGGTTAACAGAAAGATTTCCAGACGGTGTATATACTGATGTTATTGGACTTTGTAAGGCAGCTCCTATGGATGGTGAAGATGGAATCATTGATCAAGACTATTCCCTTAATGCAGGACGTTATGTAGGTGTGGTTATTGAAGACGATGGCTTAACACAGGAAGAGTTTAAAGAAGAGATGTATTCTTTAAATGCAGAGTTCACTACATTAAGTGCTGAAGCAAAAAATCTTGAAGAACTCATCGCAAATAATCTGAAAGAATTGTTGGGTGAGTGATATGGAATATGTGAAATTGGGGAATATAGCAAAATTTCGCTATGGAAAGATGCCTGATAAAGATAAGTTTCTTGACGATGGATATCCTGTTTTCAGCGGATATAGAATAACAGGATATTATAGTGAATACATGGTTAAAAATCCGACTTTAATTGTGGTAGCAAGAGGAGTTGGAGGTACAGGGGATGTAAAAATTTCACCGCCAAAATCTTATATCACGAATCTATCTATCATTGTTGATCTTGATGAAAGTGTTGCAGATATGCGTTACTTATATTATCAATTTGTTTGCAATAATTTGAGATACTTGGATACGGGGGCGGCTCAATCACAAATCACAATAAATAATTTATCAAAACACAAAGCTTTACTACCAAGACTTGTTATTCAAAAGAAGATTTCATCGATATTGACAACTTACGACAACCTCATCGAAAATAACAACAAGCGTATCAAGTTGTTGGAGCAAATGGCTGAAAGTTTGTATAAGGAATGGTTTGTGAGATTTCGCTTCCCAGGATATGAAAATACAAAATTCGTAGATAGTATCCCTTCGGATTGGCAGATATTAAGAATGAGTGACTTCTGCTATGTTACTGACGGAACTCATGATACCCCAAAACCTATAAACGATGGTGGTGTTCCATTGGTAACAGGAAAATGTATCAAGAACGGATTTATCGATTTTAATGAATCATATAATATTAGTTATCAAGATCATGAATCAATCTCCAAAAGAAGTGGTTTACAGACTGGAGATATTCTTTTCAGTAATATTGGAACTGTCGGTACTACATGTCTTGTAAATTATGATAGAGAATTCAGTGTAAAAAATGTCATTATTTTCAAACCCGGTAATATAAAGGTTTCAAATTATTTATATTCGTGGCTGAATTCTGATTCAATTCAAGCGATATTTGCAACACAAACCAATGGAGCATCGCAACAATTCGTGGGCTTGAATTTTATGAGAAGGTTCAAAATTTTAGTTCCAAACGAGAATGTATTAGATTTATATTCAGACAGAATCAAACCTATACGAACAGAGATAGTTAAATTGCATGATATTAATGAGAATTTGACTAAGCAGAGAGATATGCTTTTACCACGCCTAATGAGCGGAAAACTTGAAGTGTAAGGAGGTCTTTACATGCGTAATTTTATATCTGAAGACGATATAGAACAGGCTATACTTGCAAAATTAAAATCGGAACCATTTAATTATGATATCCTCATTTGTGATGCTGACCCGAGTAAAAGAGATGATTTGAATGATGGTACAGGAAGGTCTTCAAAGAAGGAATGTGTTCTTCCTAATGTTATGCTTTCTTCTCTCAAACGCATTAATCCTACTATCTCTGAAGATAAAATCAAGGAAATAGTAAAAAACTTAAGGCAGGACTACACAGGTACGGATATTGTTGATACTAACTATAAAATATACAGACAAATTCGCAATAATATAAAAATCACAGTCCGTAGAAATGGTAAAGAAGATTTTGATTTTGTAAAGCTTATCGATTTTGAGCATCCGGAGAATAACACTTTCACAGCAGTTTCTCAGATGTGGATTCAGGGGAAGGTCTATTACAGAAGACCGGATATTCTTATCTTTATCAATGGTATGCCCCTTGTGTTTATTGAACTGAAAAATAGCATTGTTAAGATTGAAGAAGCCTACAACAAGAATTTGAAAGATTACATGCGGGATATTCCGAATCTCTTTGCATTTAATCAGATTTGTGTGCTTTCAAATGGTTTGGAAACGAAGCTTGGTGCATTTAATGCGACTTATGACTATTTCTTTGAATGGCTCAAAATTGATAGTGAAAAAGAGAAACTGGACAGAGAAGCCATTCTTGCTGCGGATAATGTTAAGGATAGCTCTGTTAGATATTTTGTAGATGGTCTTCTTAATAAAGATAGATTGATTGACTATATTGAAAACTTCATTCTCTTTGAAAACCAGAGAATAAAGATTATCGCTAAGAACCACCAGTACTTAGGTGTAAATAATCTAATGGAATCAGTGGAGAACAGAAAAGAGCTTAAGGGTAAGCTTGGTGTTTTCTGGCATACACAGGGTTCAGGCAAATCCTATTCCATGGTTATGTTTGCCCGTAAAGTAAAGCGTAAGATTCAAGGTAATTTCTCGTTCCTCATTATCACAGACCGTGAAGATTTGGATACACAGATTCATAAGAACTTTGTGCGTACAGAGGTTATTGGTTCTAAAGAAGAATGTCAGCCAAAGGACGGCAAGCAACTGCGTGATTTCCTAACTACCAATAAGGCTTTTATCTTTACTTTGATTCATAAGTTCAGATACGACAAAACTAAGAAATATCCAGTGCTTTCTACTCGTGACGATATTATTGTCCTTGTTGATGAAGCACATAGGACACAGTATAAAGACTTAGCAGAGAACATGAGAACTGCACTTCCGAATGCTAACTTTGTGGCATTCACAGGAACACCTCTTCTTGGCTCTAAACGTCTTACAAATCAATGGTTTGGTGAGTATGTTTCAGAGTATAACTTTGCACAATCTGTCGAAGATGGCTCTACTGTACCATTGTTCTATTCCAGACGAGTTCCAGAAGTAGGACTTGAAAATGATTTCCTTGACGATGACGTTGTGGATATTATCGAAGAAGAAAATCTTAACGAGGATGAAACACGTCTCTTAGAGAATGCATCATCACGTATCCTTGAAGTTATCAAGAGAGATGACCGCTTAGATAAAGTGGCACAGGATATTGCCTACCACTTCCCAAGACGTGGATTTCTTGGAAAAGGTATGGTTGTATCTGTCGATAAGTATACTGCTGTCAAAATGTATGACAAGGTTCAGCATTACTGGGCTATAGAAAAGCAGAGCATCATGAAAGAGCGAAACACAGCTGACACTAAGGAAGAACGTGATAAGCTTACACGTATTCTTGCTTATATGAATAAGGTTGAAATGGCCGTTATCATCTCCGAAGAGAACGATGAAGAGGCCAAGTTTGCAAAGCAAGGATTAGATATTACAAAACATCGTGCAAAGATGAAAGAAATCACACCGGATGGCAGAGATATTGAGGATAGATTTAAAGATCCTAATGACTCACTGCAACTTGTGTTCGTTTGTGCCATGTGGCTGACCGGATTTGATGTAAAGAACTTATCTACACTTTATCTTGACAAGCCAATGAAAGGACACACGCTGATGCAAGCCATAGCTCGTGCCAACAGAGTGTATCCTGAAAAAACTGCCGGAATTATCGTGGATTATGTAAATGTCTTTAAATACATGAAGAAGGCACTAACAGAATATGCCACTGGTGATGACGAAACGGAATTCCCTGCAAAAGATATTGAGCAATTAATCAGCTATATTGAAGGTACAATTGATGAAGCAGATTCTTTCTTGTTGTCTCTTGAAATTGATTTAGAAAAGATAATTGCTGATTCTTATACATTGGATAAATTAGATGCATTGAGAGATGCTTATGACACTATCGTTGCAAAAGATGATGACAAAGAGAAGTTCAAAGTTATCCTTAATACTTTGACTAATCTATATGAAGCATCAAAGCCGGAAATCTTTGAGAAGCATTGGAACAACGATAAGTTTGCACCACTTGTGTATTTGCATGGTCTCTTATATAACACTGTTAACGATGAAAAGGTCGCTCGTGCTAGACAGAAAATGAATCAGATTCTGGATGGCAGTGTTACAGCAAGTCAAGAGTTCGTTAATTATGTACGGGAGAAACCTGCACAGTACATGATAAAAGGTACAAAGGCTATTGATCTTTCTAAGGTTGATGTTGAGCAGCTAAGGAAAGAAATCAAGGTTGCTAAGTATAAAGCTATTGAGATTAATGATTTGAAAGAATATATTGAGCAAGCACTAGAACAGATGCTTAATAGAAACTGCACGAGAACTAAATTCTCCGAACGTTTCAAGCGAATTATTGACTCCTATAATGCAGGTGGTACTGAAAATGAGGATTACTATGAGCAACTTGTAAAACTTCTTGAAGAACTTCGTCAGGAAGATAATCGTGCAAATACAGAAGGCCTTACAGAAGAAGAACTAGAAATTTTTGATTTGCTTATTGCTGGAAAGAAGCTGACAAAGGATGAAGAGCAAAAAGTGAAACTCTCTGCTAAGAATCTTTATAAGAAGTTATTTGATAATCGCAATAACCTTCTTGTGGTAGATTGGTATAAGGATGAACAGCCAATTGCTAAGCTAAAATATGAGGTAGAACTGTCTTTGAATGATGATTTGCCTGAAAGTTATGATAAAGTATCTTTTGATTCTAAGGTGTCCTTACTTATGAATCATTTTATGGATATGGCAGTACAAGGATATGGATGGATTGGGTCTGTCTAATTTCCGGAAAAACTTATAATTTCTATTATATTCACAAATACAGTGCTATAATAAATCAAAATGTTGTTTGTGGAGTGTGAATAGGATGTATGAAATCGTAAATGAACCCAATTTAACAATTACTTTTGATATGGATACAGAATTATCTCAATTTGGTGTATTTGGTGTGTACATTAAACGAGGCTATAATATTTGTTCCGGATATATTGATCCTAGTGACTGGTCTGGCATTCGTACTGGATATAAAGAATTAGTAGATTTGTATGAGACTTGTAAAGGGACAGCAACCTTCTCTTATGTATTAACTGGAGAAGGGGATACGCTTACATTCTCGTTAGATCAAAAGGGTGCTCTAACGATGGAGATTAACATCCGTACCCTTTATAATTACAAATGTCATATGACTATTGAAAGTTTAGATCAAACGTATTTACCGAGGTTTATTGAGTTTTTCAGAGAATTTTTGGAAAGAGAGCCGAAATAAAAAGAGTCGCGTCTTTAAGATGCGACTCTTTTTCTGTACCCAGTTTCTATATACAATTATTTTGTAACAACTTTAAGATCTACAGGGATTTTAGCTTCTACAGCTT
>ERZ651108.1359-NODE-1359-length-10852-cov-5.923405_pt1 | contig 10852 bp, 10 predicted proteins | sample MGYA00512173_ERZ651108 | MGnify/ENA metagenome assembly ERZ651108 | reverse complement strand
AATAATTTTATTAAACACATGTATTAAATAAAAAAATAATAAGTCTACGATTTAAGTATGCACTTATAAAATAAAGATCTATAAAAAAGGACAACTACTTAAAACGCCATTAAAGTTAGTTCATAGTATAATTCTTATATCTCTAGAAAATAGTCTAGTGATTTGAAAAATTTCTTCATATTTTTCGAAATATTTCATAAACATCTCCATTGTTTATATTTTAATATATTAAATACTTTGCAATAATACCAGAAGATCTTTTATAAGTGTATTCTCAAGTCGTGAGACTTGATTGGATATTTTAAAATATTTCTTAAACATTGTTGAGGCCAATGTTTATTTATGATTTTAAGATGTTCTTTATACAATTTTTATATTTCATGTATGCTATTATTAGAATTCTATTACGAGAAATGTGCACACTTGTAATAAAACTTTTAAATGGTATATTATCGAAATACTTATTGTCATTAAAATTAAAATAAAAAATTAACGAAATTCCTTGATCTAACGTGTCTTTATATCATTCGTGATATTTTTTATTTTAAATTGACAAGAATATTTCTTCTATCATCGATGAATTATTATTCATTCATGATGATATCACTCCTTTTTTATTAAGCCTTGGAGTTAATTCAAGGCTTTTATTTGAGTTTTATATGAACTCAAAAAAGAATGACGCCTAGATCTTACATTTTATGATTGGATACTTGGATTTATCTAAGTTTGTGGTAAGTTATTCGTTCATTTTTGAATCCTAAACTAATGTGAATTTAGTTTAGTTATCCAGTACTTGTATAATTGAATACTATCAAAATACTAAGTCCTACCATTCGGATTGGTATTCCTCTATATTAATTTAATAATTATACTTGTACTGGGTACTCCTTTATTATAGAACTTAAATAAAAGCTTTGAAATATAAGCTTAATAACGAAGACCATATTGGTTTTCAACACTTGTTAGTCGTTGGGTAATTGGAGTTACCTGACAGATTTTTTGAATTCATAATTTTTTCTTTAAAATTCTAAAGCCCCCGAAAGGGGGTTTTTGATTATGCACCGATTTTAACCACATTAGTATATTTTTTATTTCTAAGAAAGGAGTTAAATATGGCGAAGAAATCAGATGTGGTTAAGCGATATTCTAAAACGAATATGCCTGTTGAAAAAAATACTAAAAATGTTATAGATAAAATGATGACCAAGGGCGAAGATAATAAAGGTCCTACTAGTATAAAAAATTCATTACTACCAAATAATAGTATGATTAATACTGGTGCAGTTAATGTTAAAAAATCTACTGGAGCTTCTAATATAGTTAATAATGTATCTAATATATCAGGACTAGGAAAAGGTGGTTTTTTTAATAATACTAATAAAAAATCTAATCAGAATATGAATACTTCGATAAAGGTTAAAGATTATTTGCCTCATGGTGAAAAAAGTAATATGTGGAATGGTATCATGGTAGGAGGTATACCATCTTTAGGAGGTATTACTGGAGGATTACTAGGAGGAAAGAGTGGTTTAGGAAATCTATCTAAGAAACTAACTGGAGCATTAGGAGGAATGTCTCAAAATATACCAGGAATGAATGTAGGTTCCAATAACAGAGTTAGATCAGATTCTTTTTTCGACAGTATAGGGTCTTTATCTAAAGAACAAAAAAACTTTTTAAACTCTCCTCAGGTAAATTCTTTAAGATTAGATAATAATAAAAATTTTATAAATAGTAATCTTTCCCATATAGGAGGATTAACTCCAGAAGGATTAGATAAAGTTAAGAAGATTACTGTAGGAGGTATGACATTAGATTCTACACAATCTAAAATTTATGAATCCTTAGGAGTAAGTTCTTACAATTATTTCTTAAATAATACTCCAGTAGCAGATAAGGTAGAAATGAGTTGGGGTCAAGCTTTTAAAGACACTATGAGAGATCCTCAATTTTTATCTTCTGCTGCAGTTACTTTATTAGGAGGATTTCCTAAATTAGAAGAAAAAGTTTACGGATTAATAGGTAGAGGATCTGACACTATAGATGAATTTGAAAAGAAAAGTGGAATAACAGCAGAGGATGTATTAAATGTATCTTCTGATACGGAAGCTTATGTGTTAGGATTAAGAGCTTTATATAATAATATGAGTCAAGATCAAAGAGATTTGTTAAGTGCATATAAATATTATAAAATAAATATGAATTATTATAATGATCCTAATGTTAATGTTAATGGTACCGGATATAATCTAGGTCACGAACTATCAGATTCTTTTTTTGGGTCTATTAATTATAATGTCACTAGCTTTTTAGATGGAGCATCTGATTATATTTCTGAGACTTGGCAAAATATATCATATGATGCTGCAGATTGGGTCAAGAACCAAATGGAAGGGTTTAAAGACTTTTCTAAATCTTTAGAAAATGCCACTGGTATAAGATTAGAAATACCATCGGCTTGGGAAGATAAAATATATGATAGTATGGAGAAATTAGGATTTGGTAATCCTGGTATAGGAACTGATACTAAAGCTTATATTATAACGACATTATTACAAAAGACATATGTGGTTATAAAATCTAAAAATCAGAAAGTGAACGTTGATGCCAGCAACGTTATGTTTTATTACGAAAGATACGAGTACAGAAGTAAACTAACTGCAGAAAGAAGAGTTAGAGTAAAGCTAACTAATGGTCAATTAGCAATGTTGGATTTACAAGATGAGAAGCTTACAGTTTCCATCAAAAGAAGATATGGATTTTCTTTAGGTCAATCTCCAGAGGGAACCTATCCAGCAGAATTTAATACAGAAATGACCGATATTGAAAGAGATGCGATATATGATTGGCCAGCCAAAGTGGTTAATAATGATACTAAAGGATCTAAAGAAGATCAAACTAAGACTACCACAAAGAAAGATGGTTCAGGGGAAGATACTTTTGACCCAAGAGTTTTGATGCAGTTACAAGAAGTAGAATTTATACTTACACCTCCTTTATTAATTGGTAATCATACAGACGAGACTTTTAATGGTATATTAGAAGGAGAAAATACTATATCGGAAATACTAGACTCCGCTTTTAGAACAGCTTATGATGAAGGTACTTTATGTATGGCTATACCTAAAAATAATTTCGCTTTGAAAGACGTTGCTATACCTCCTATGAATTTTGAAGGTATGCTACAAAACTTTCAAAAAGAATACGATATATACGATGGAGGACCAGTTTTATTTCATGATCATTTAGTAGTTAAAGGTGTAGAAGAAGATGTTTATTTCTTACTACCTAAACGTGGTGTTGTTGATATGAAATTTGATGAAGGATGGGAAGTAGAGTTGAGAGTTAGACATGTTCAAACACCTGATGCACCCGATATGCTTTGCTACATAATACCATCACGAAAGAAAATAATCTGGCCTATAACCGAAAGAGATATTAAGAAGCCAGGTGATAGTGCTGAATTTGGAAACGACTCAGTTGTAAGATATTCTAAAGGATCTATTATGGGAGCACAACAACCAGGTGCTAAAAAAGCAATAAACAAAGAAGTAATACAGACAAATACAGAGTACGCAACACCTCAAAGACAAGACACTGAAATATACGATCATATATATGTAAAAATACCTAATGCATTTTTCACATTTACGCCTGGAGATATGGTTACTATAAAATGGAGAGATGTTACTTATAAAGCAAATGTTAAAGAGTGGGCTAGTCAATATGCTGGTGGAGTAAGAGTTGTATTATTAGTATTAATATCAGAAGTAGATAAGACTAAGAAGACTTGGCTAGATAAGTTATCTCCTGGTAACTGGATAGAAAAGATGCAACAGTCTGTAGCAGCAGCTAATGCTAAATTCACTAATACTATGAACGATTGGTCAGAAAAAACTGGTAATTGGTTACAAACACAATTTGTTAATTTTTCTAAATGGGAAGACGAACATTTAACATTTAAAGGAATGAATATTCTAGAATGGTTAAACATGGTAGACCCATCTATACCAGTACCTAAATTTGATCAGGCTGCTAATCAAGCTTTAACGGATGCAGAATATGTTAGAGATCTATACGGTATAGAATTGGATGATGCATTTAGTTCTGGTCAAATGCACGGTAACGCTACTCACGGATCAGATGGTTTATTTCAAAGTAAAGATAACTCAGACGTAGTTGATGCTATACCTGAAAATAATACAAGTAACTCAAACTGGAATAATACTCCATTATGGAGAATAGAAAATTGGAATGGTAATTTCAAATTATAATTTTTATTAAAAGTTCCCAAAATTTTAGATGACGATAATTTTGGGAACATGTATATAATATATATGACAATTAGAAGAGATGTAAAAATTTATTCTTAATTAGTCACCGAAGGTAACCTTTTTTAGTAGATTTCTACATACGCCCTTTTATTCTTTGGCAAATGGAAAGCCAAATAAATTCCTTAAATATCAAACTTCTATCAAATGTTATATTTAAGGGCGTATATAAAAATTTATTAAAAATAATTCGGAGCGATCGTCACTACTACACGATCCATGATAAACAGGTGATAATTGTACTGAGACTTCTAATTACTTTAAGCTAAGGTAATCCCCCAAGCTTGGGTAAATTAGATCTAGTCGAAGTTGTTCCTTTATCGTTAACTGTTCCGATATTTGGGCGACACTTCCCCGCAAGGGGTTTGTTAGGGAATTAGGCTAGATTTAATTGAAAATTAGATCAGTTTTATTTTTTATAAATTTTATTAAAAACAAGAAGGGAGAATAGTAAAATGTCAATGATATATTACTATAGAAAAAAGATATTTGAAAATATTTTGAAAGTAGACGCTAGTTTAGTTAAGGAGATTTCTGAAGATAAACCAGATATGATGAGACTTCAAGATTTTCTAGATAGTAAAAGGAGATGTCGTTATTATACAGCTGAAGAAGTTATGTTAGATTTTTGGCTGAACCAGAACGACAAAAGAAATAAAGACTACTTAGACAGTAGAAGATTTATAAGACAAGCTGGGTTAGACCCAGATAAATATGCTGCAATGTTAGAAAAATATAAATTGAAATAATATTTAGAGTCCCCGTAATGGGGACTTTTTTTTATTCATTTTTTAGATGACGATAATTTTCTGAACATGTATATAATATATATGACAAGGAAACAAAAAACCTTGTACAAAATATTTTTTTAGGAGGAATCGAAATGAAAAGAACAAATCAAAAACAAGAAAGAAACGAAATGGTAGGATTTGGAGCTATCCGTACTAGTGCGGTATACAGTTGCAAACACAACAATGGTGTAGATTTTGACAAAGTTTTTAAAGAAAAAATGAAAGAATTGGAGGGATTGAGTATAGTAAAAGCTTCTGATTTAATATCTCCGTTTGGATATAAATCTGAAGCATATAAAGTACCAGACTCTTATTATTATGACAAAGATACATTTGAGAGAATTCTTGAAGCAAATAGTAAGTCTTTAGTGTTGTATTTCAGAGATATGGTAAACAATATGTTTGTAAATAGTATAGATGATGTTCCATATGTAGCATATTGTTATAATCCAAAGAATGAGGTAAACGACACATTGTTTATCAGAAATTATCTTAATTATGATGAAGGAGTTGTAATGACTAAAACGGTCTCTATGGATAGCGATGAAGATAGAGATGTTATTAGTAAACCTACAGAAGAATTGTTCAACGGTATTATAGCAAAGACGAAACTTCGAGATTTGGTTATAGATACTTGCTACAAAATAGATTTTAATAAAGCTATTAAAACTCATTATGTGAATAAACGTAGTTTTAACAAAAAGTCACCTATAACTATACTTAAATATTTCAACGATCCCGTTACAGAGTTGTTCGGTTATGGTAAAACTTTTGGAGCAGTTTATACTAAAACTAAACTAGATCCAGATGGAGATCGAGAAATAGAAACTGTGCCTAAAGCTAAGTATGTTATTATAGAAAAAGAAGACGGTTTCTTATTTAAATCATTAACAGAATTTAACGATGATGTAGAAGTAAAATCAGTTAAAGATTTAGAAGTTTTCCCAAATCTTATGATTCCAGGAATATTTCTTAGAAAATTGGTAATAAAAGAATTTTTGAATACAAGAAAGGAAAAAGATAATAAAACTGAGTGTGATAGTATCAACTCATTCAAACCAAGATACGGTGTAAGTGTTAATCTGTGTTTAAATGGTGTTATAGTAATAAAAGATAATTCTGAAATAAAAACACTTAAACTTGGAGAATTTAGAGCTCCTAGAAATATTGACGAAATATCTGATATAGACTTCGTTAATAAAGATAGTAGTCAATTCTATTTTGCTTCAGGTCCTAAGGATTTATGGATATTGGTAGATGAAAAAGTTGAGAAGATCTATTTTTATAATGCATATAATAACGAAATTATAGATTGGTGTTTTGCTACAACTTCACAATTTACGAAGTTATTAGATAAATTTGACGAAGAATATGCATCAGAAGAAACTAAAAATATGCTAATCGATAACATGAATAATGTAAGAAAAAATAGTGAATTTTCTCATAAAGAAAATAAAGGATTAACTGGTTTTTTGAAAAATATGTAACAATAAACAGGGAGCCCATAAATTGGGCTTCTTTTTTAGTTTAAAATTAAAACAATGAGGAGATGATTAAATGTTAAATAAAATTTTATTATTTGTTACTTTTATAATGATGGGATTAAATTCAATATCGAAAAATGCTAGTTTTTATGGAGGAAGGTTACATGGAAGTATGACCGCTAGCGGAGAAAGGTTCAATCAAAATGATTTCACTGCTGCTCATAAAACATTACCATTTGGCACAAAAGTTAGAGTAACTAATCCGAATAATGGTAAGTCAGTTATTGTTAGAATAAATGATAGAGGACCTTATGTTAAGAATCGCGTAATAGATTTATCTACAGCATCTTTTAAAGCTATAGAAGATCCTAATATAGGTGTGATAAAAGATGTTGTTATAGATGTATTAGAAATTGGTGATGGAAAAAGAGTATTTCCGTCATTTAGCGAAAGTGGAAGAAGGAGACATAGAAGATGACAGAGTGGACTTCAGTAGTAGGTAATTGGCAAATAATTCCTGATAAAAATTCTATTTTAACTACTATAGATTTAAATATGTTTATGCTAGAGATTAGCGATAGTATCTATATAGGAAAAGCTAATTATCCAATAACCTTTAAGGATCCTGATTCAGGAAAAAGTTTATTAACTGGTATAGGTATGGAAAGATTTATAAATAATACTAGATTTCTTTATAGCAAGCATTATAATATAACACCTATACTGAAAGCTTGGGAAAAGATTAAGCATAAAGGTAAATTTTATCTATGGTTAGAATATCAGGAATGGAATTCAGAACAACATTTAATAGAAGATAATATGCACGAAATTATAGTATTTGATCCAGATAAAGAATATCCAGAACATCATTCTGGAACAGATATTTCTTTAACAGTATTATTTGATATTAAAGATGTAAATCGTGCATTAAAAATAATGATATAGGAGGAAATGAAAATGGCGAATGAAACAAGAGTAAAGGGAAGATGGCATCTTATGAGAATAGATGATAATTGTAAGTTAACAGACTTAGAATTAAGAGAGTTTATGAAAGAGTTAAATAAATTAACTAGATTTTGGGAATATGAGATTAACTTTTCTATAGATGAGAAAAAGAAAGATTTTTTAATAGAAGGAGATTTTACAGCTATAGGTTGTGATTCTTTTACAGACAATTTAGAATGGTTAACATCGGATGATGATAGAGATAATTTAGAATTATATGATAAGTATAAAGGTAATACTAATTTCATTATATTCTTTCAGTATGACGAATTTGATGATGCTATGGGAACGTTTAATAAAGAAGCTGTAAGTTCACTAATATTCCATAATAGAAATATAGCTCCAGTATTAGGGTCTGGTTATTATATAGTAGAACCTACAGTAAAGGAATTAGTTAAATCAGACATAGAGAACTCTAAGTATTTTGATAATTCTATTATAGAAAAGATATTTTATGAAAAACATGGGCAACCTTATCAAACAGATTTAGACAAGTTAGATGAAGAAGATAAGCATCTGGCAATACTGTTCAAATTATTAGATCTAACAGAAGAAAAGGATACACCAGAAGATCTAAAAAAATCTATCCTAAATAAAGTATCTTACGGACAAGTATATGATTTAGAAACTGGTAGAGATTTCGTTAGAAATGAAGAAAATAAAAAATGGTTAGATAAGTTCGAAAATCTATATATAGTTATTGTAGATTACGAGAACAAGAAAAAAGAAACAATGATAGCCAAATTAGATATGTTAGCTATGTTTAATAATATTAAGGAGGTATATGAAAATGAATAAATTATTAATCATTTTAAGTTTAGTTTTATTGACAGAATGTTCATTTACAAAAGGTACTTCGTATTTTGACAGATTTGATTATGATTGTAAATACTATAAGGCAAAAGACTGGAGTTATGATTATCAAAGTAGTATATTAACAATTTTATTAGGTAAGCATACTTACAACAGTGTAGTGAATACAGACGTATTAGATAGAATACCTAGAAATAAAAAACTTAGTAAAGATACTTGTAAAATTATTAAGCAATCGTTATTCCATAATGGAGGTAAATAAATATGGATAAATGGGAATTATTAGATGAAAAAATGTTAGACAAATGGGATGAAGAAGAGGAAGGAGGAGAAGGCGACGATGTTGGTTACGAAGATTTCGATTATGAAACCGAAGATGAATGGATAAAAGCTTGGGTAGAAGAAGATGAAGATTAAGCTAAATTAAATGGAGGGTCATTAGACCCTCTTATTTAAAAGTTAAAAAATTATTGAACAAAATAAATTAGTAAAAATATATTTAGGAGGAAATGAAATGAAAAATAAAGATTTGATTAAAATTGAATATGCTAATGAAAGAGATTATGGTATGGGATCTGATATAAGAGATGAATATCACACTATGTCTGAATTATACTACAATAGAATGATTTTATTCTCAGTTATATGTGGATTAGTTAACAAAAAAGATACTGAAAATGTATACGCATGGAGATCTAAAGAACATAGTGAAGAAGACGGACCAATGTTTGATGGATTTTTTATAGTTGGTATTAAAACACCTGAAGGAAATTATGCTTATCATTATCAATTAGAATATTGGGATCACTTTGATCAATGTGTAACTTTAGATAACGCACCAAAATATGATGGGCATTTATCTTCCGATATAGGAAGATTATATTCTTTAATAAAATAATGAATGTAATAGGAGGAATTAAAAAATGGCGAATATTAGTGATGCTTTTGGCGAATGGCATGTCGAGAGATTTGATGATTGTAAAGTGTCGTTAGAGGATATAAAAGCTATGATAGAATATTTCAACGATAAATTCAATGCAGATGCATGGTATAGAACAGAATTCTTCGATGCAGAAATAGAAGGAGATGTCTTAAAAGGAAAGTTAAAAGGCACTTTTAGTGCAGATGGAAGATGGAGCGTTTTAACAAACTTCGAATGGTTGAGAGACGATAAAAGTGCTAAGAAAATATGGAGAAAGTTTTCGACCATAATAGGCTTCCGAATTATTGTTAATTTTGAGGAATTTGAACCAGGTAACTGGTTCTTTGTTCCTGATGGTGAAGCTATAATAACATTTAAGGAAGGGGAAGAATCTCCTTCCGTAGAAGTTCAAGATGAAGCTGTAGAACCTACTAAAGAGGCGTTAAAAAATTCTAGATGGTTCTCGGAAGACGTCGAATGGGCATTCTATGATTGGGACACTGGAGAGCCTAATTATTATAATGACATAATAGAATTAGACGATGATGATCGACCAATTGCAATATACCATAATTTATTTAGATCTGGTAAATATAAAGATCTTATAGGAAACATTGAAAATGCAACAAAAGAAACATATGAAAATTTCATAAAGGCTTCTCCAGACAATAAAAATAAATTATTATCTCTTATAGAAGAAGCTAGAGAGATACATAAAGAGTATTTAGAAAACAATGAATAAAGATTGAAAGGAAATAAGAATTATGAAAATAGAAATATTAAAAGATATGACCATAGAAGGAACTACTGAAGACTTATCTAAAGCTTTAGATAAATATATCGAAAACTTTAATTCAGGAAATGTTTCTACTAAAATTGGGTGGATAGAACCTACTTATGTTGGTAAATATTTCGGTAGATCTACTTATGAAGGTACTTTTGAAATTAAGTCAGTTTATAAAGAAGATGATAGATATTATTTTGAAACTGATTCAGAAGAAGTTAAGAATTTAGTAGAAAATGAATTTTACAAATCTGGTAAAAGAGTATTCTACGACAGAACGTCTAAGGATCTTTATATACAATCTATAGATATTGTTGGTACTGAAGAATCTTATCGATATAATAAATACAAAAGATTATATTCATTATCTATGACGTGGTTTAGTGATAAAGTTACACTAGATATATTCGAAATATATAGACAATTTCATATAGATCCTATTAGATATTATGAAATAAAATTTGGTGATAGGTTAGTTTATAGAGGTTCTGAATTAGAATCTATTTTAGATAGAAGATATAGAGACTTCTTAAACTTCTTATATGTACCGGTAAGAATATTAAAATATAAATTCGATAAAGACCCAAAAACTTTTCTAATAGAAGATGACTCTACATATAAATTTCCTACTTCTAAATTTATAGACTATGTGCGTGATGAGTCTTTGAAACACAATATCGTTTTCGATACTAAAGATAAATATACTATAAAGGATAAAGATA
>ERZ651108.1356-NODE-1356-length-10856-cov-7.980465_pt1 | contig 10856 bp, 9 predicted proteins | sample MGYA00512173_ERZ651108 | MGnify/ENA metagenome assembly ERZ651108 | reverse complement strand
CAATATAATACTTGCCATAATCAAAACTGTGGAGGTTGGTCGTAATGAAAATCTTCTTATTAGACGAAGTGTATGAGTTTGCTAAATCTGTTGGTATTACTGACAAAATCAATGCACTGGCTAAGAAGATGTACGATCCAAGTACAATCCAATCTGACTTACAATCATACTACGACTTCAGTCATTCTGAAGAGTATGCTAAACTGATTGCTGAATTAGAGACCAAGTTAAAAGAGACTGATATGTCTCTTTATAATATCTTGGTCTACAGCAAGACTCAATCGTATGATGTAATCGTTGAATTGCTTAATAACGTAAAGAATCTACGTGATAGATTTATTCTCTTAGATAAAGCAATCTCATATAAAATATCAAGTGCTCTTGAATATGAACTTCTTGTAGCACTATTCTGTAATATGTATACAGAAGTAACTGAAGATATAAGAGCTGCTCTACCTAAATATATTCATCTAGCATACTTTAACTACGCTAGTATTAGATACTGTTTACGTATCTCTACATCTGGTAATGTAGATATCTTTGATGAATATGAAAAATATATGGGTAGAGTATACACTCAAATCCAATCCTATATCAATTCTAAAGATACACTAAGTAACTTACGTCTTGAAGTTAGATGTGCAGCTTTACAGTACATTCTTCCTAGATTGACTGATGAAAAGCGTATTGAAACTTTAAAGAAAATTGAAGCATTAGCTGATGTATCAACTATGGACTTTGATAATAAAGAAAGATCAATTGGTGTTATCTGGACATTTGAACGTCTATATGAAGCATACTTTGATTTGAATAATTATCCTAAGTTCTTTTATTGGGTATATAAACAGTTTAAGTATCTTGATAACGCATTGACTGATAAAGAAGCATTCTTTGATTCTTTGCGTTATTATAATAAAAATAATATCACTGGGTTTATCATCTCTATGAGACGATTCTATTTGATTCAAAGTTTATTCCCATTATTCCATATGAATTTTGATAATATCTTACCATCAGATAGAAACTTCATTAGCTCAGATGATTTAGATTTCACACTATATGATGATTATGCAAATAAGTTGGTTATGACTAAGTTTAAGACATATGTCGATACTTGGTATCAAAACAATATCGATAAACTTAAAGACTTATCTCATAATACTGAGATGCTAATCAAGTGTGAAAAAATGGTTGTTGAAGGTATGTCTGAAGAGCAAGCTAATGCTGTAGTAGCTGTTAATACAAACTACGATGCAGTACCTCATCCTGAATTGAATATTACACCAACTCCTGGTACATTTAATTCTAATATTGGTGAAGCTATTGGTACTCCAGAAATCCAACCTAAGATTGATGTTGCACCTCCTGAAGGATTCAGTGTTAATGCTGCAGATCTTGCTAGATTAACTGAATTCAACAATCAGGAAGGTAGTCATGTAGTTATGAGTCCTGAAGAATTGATTGAGCATGAAGAGGAACGCTTAAATGCACCTACTGAAACTCCAGCTTCTACAACTTCTACTGAAACTACTCCAGAGGTTCCTACACCTCCAGTGGTACCTGAAACTCCAACAACTGAAACAACAACTCCAGTTCCACCTGTACCATCTACAGGTATCCCTCCATTGCCAGAAAACTTTACTGTCAATGAAGATGAATTAAATAGTTTAACTGAAGAAGAACGTGCAGCTATGGCAGCTGCCAATGAGGAATAATGTATAAAGAAATATATCTAATGCTTACAGAGGCTTGTCCTAATAGATGTGAGTATTGCTACATCAAAGGGCGAGATAACCCTGCAACAATGACTTTTGAACAGATAGATCAAATTATACAAACAGAAAAGCCTTCGAGGATTTTATTCTTCGGAGGCGAACCTCTTCTTTGTCTTGATCTTATCGAAAAGACTATGGAGAAATACTATGGGAAACTTAAATTCCAAATAGTAACCTCTACTGTAGTTAACTTTAAAGAATTTATTGATCTTAATGAGAAATATCCTATGAATGAAATCCAATTATCATGGGATGGTTTTGCAGATAAGAACCGTGTTGATACATGTGGTAAATCCATTGCTTCTAATGTATATCAAAATATCTGGTATGCTATTGAACGTGGATTGAAATTTGATATTAAATGTGTTATCGGTAATGAGAACGTTCATCTTATGGAAGAAATCCATAAGCAATTCTTAGAATTCAAGAAGTATGGTGTATCTGGTGAGTTCGTAGTAGCTCATAGATCATTATATACTGATAACTTCCTTGAAGTATTTAAAGAGCAATATAAGAAGACCTTTACATTAGATAAGATGTATATGGATCATCTTAATAGAATCATTGCAGTTATGCAAAATGATAGATACTTTGGTTCTTGTGATGCTGGTAAATATAAAGTTATCACTCCTAGTGGGTGGGAATCTTATTGTACAGCATTATCTCAAGAAGATAAGAAGTTTGGTGATGAATTACTTCAAAAACCATGTAAGAATCCTAAGTGTGATGATTGCAAATGCCGTTGTATGTGCGATGGCGGTTGCCGTTATGAACGTTACTTAGAATTTGGCGATGAATGGGAATATAACTTCCTTGAGTCTACTTGTATTATGATGCACGTATACTATGACACAATCAAAGAATGGTTAGACTCTTTAACTGAAGAAGAGACTGAACGTTTATATGAAATTATAAAACGATATAAAGCATATCAAGCTGAATATCATTCGGAGGTGGAATACTAATGCTTAACTACGTTCCTGAACGAATATATGAAGTATTAAAAGATGAACCTAAGTTTAATGAATTAACTGAAATCATCACTGACCGTTTCTCCAAACTAAGTACATTACTTGATGTAGTTATGTTTGATACTAATGCTAAAGCCGACAAAGAAATCTATGACTACTACGTTAATACTTTAACTGATTTAGTTAATGAAAAATGTCCAGACTATGCATTACAACTACACGTTACATTAATGCAATCTGATAAGAATGAATTATTAGGATATTATGATGATCGTCATAAATATGATGAAGAAACTACAATGTATCTTTTATCTTATCTAATCAATTGCTCTTATGATGACTATACATTCCCACAATTCCAAAAGACATATGTGGAAACTTATGAAGCTACACCAATTGAAGTACGTAATAAGTTCTCTGATTATATTCATCTCAAATATATCAACTCTAAAGTTGAACGTTATGCAATGTATGATGCTCCAAGAGATGGTACTTATTTGATTAAAGTAATCGATCTATTGAAAACTCTATATGAGACTTTCAAAGATATTGTAAACGATATCAATATTCTTAAGTATTGCTTTATTGAAATCTTAGACCACTCTCTAACTAATGCATTCAAGTTTGTTGATAATGATAAACTTATCTATAAAGCAGTTCAACAATTAGAGATTCCAGAAGAGTTTGAAAATGGTGACTTTAAAGGTACTTCCATTAATGAACTTGGTATCTTAGATAAGAAATTTGAATTAGCAGTAGCTTCCCGTAAATGGGTAGATGCTATTCAAAAGTATAATGATGTATTAGACTGGATTGAATTAGCTTTACTTCATCCAGAAAAATTATATCGTACTCTTATTATTTATGATAAAGTTATGGCACCAAACTTCTGTGCTATTCTACGTAGATATGTAAGATTATCTACTGAATTCTTTAATCGTGCTGGTGAAAGAGAAATCAAGCTTAACCCACAAGATAAGGAGTTTATCTTAAAACCAAACTATGAAGGACTAGAAGTTTCCAATTTGGAAACAACTCAATCTTTCAATCGTTTAACTAAACACATGGATGATTGGTTTGAAAATAATGATATCTCTTTAATGGCATTTAGAGCCTGGTATTATAATATCTATAAGAATGGATTGAATGAAGCATATGTACAATTGTCAGAAGATTAATATAAAGTCTATCGAAGACTTTACTTTAAGCACTCTGGAATTAGACGTGGCGCAAGTCTGTAATATGGCTTGCGCTTATTGCTATCTCAGAGGAAACACTAATGAACAGCAAAAGTTTGATCGTTGGAATGATTTATATGAGTTATTAAGAAACGTCAAATTAGCAGATAAACTTACTATTGGTCTAACTACAGGAGAATTATTCCTAGATGAGACTGTAGAATATATTTATAACTCAGTGAAGAAACTAAATAAGATTAATAGATTCTCAGACACTGAGATATTGTATAGACTATACTCTAATGGATCTAATGCAAAGAATATAATTGATGTCTTTGATTATATTGGATCTAATAAGACTATGATTAGTATCTCTTATGATGGTAAAGACTCTACTAGAGTATTTAAACCAAATAGAGATACTGATATTACTAAACAACTAGAGATCTTAGCTGACTCTCGTTATAGTAATAAGATTATTATACGATATGCATTGCATAAGAATATTCAAAATATGTTTGATACATTTAAGTTCATTCATGAACTTGGATTCAAAAATATTGAATACTATACAGTAAATAACTATGATGGATATAGAGATCAAGACTATATTGATACATTTACCAGTCAATTAGAAAAGACTCTAGACTATTTTGATAGATCTGACTTCAAGATCTATAATATTAATAAATATAAAGAGCTTAAGACTCCTAGACGGTTATGTGAATACGGTTCATCTTTAGCTATAGATTTATATGGTAGACTTACCATGTGTCCATTATCTTTTGGTGGTGATGTCATTGATGAGACTACTATTGACTTATCTGATTACAAAGATCTACCTAATCTGTATAACAAATTCCAAGAGGAATTCATTATAGATAGATCTAAACTAGATTGTGCAACCTGCAATAATCAGCTATGTGAAGAATGCTGTTCATTTAGATCTATTCCCAACAGTGAGAATAGATTATATCAACAATGTAAACTTAGACATGCTGAATTAGCAGTTTATGATAAATTATATAAGGAGTCATCAAATGTTTGAAAGATTTGATGCATTAGTATATAAAGTCTCTGAGTATTGTAATTTAGATTGTGTTTACTGTTTCCAGAAACATGATGTAAAAGAACGCACTAGAGGCTTTACATACTTTGATGAATTAATTAAGTTACTTATAACTTTACCATTAGCTGATGACTTTGAAGTCAAAGTTACTGGTGGTGAGTCTAGTCTTCATTGTGATAAGATTAGACAAGACTATAAGAAGTTTAAGAAATTAGAGCGCTATAAAGAGACAACTATCAATATGACGACGATTTCTAATGGTAGCAATATAGGGGGTCTGATAGACCTCTGGGATGACCATATTTTAGATCCATGGGGTTGTAAGATATCCTGGGATGGTATATATAGTGCATCAAAATCAAGAAAGCCAAAGAATATTGGAGTTTTCAATGATGATTATTTCAATAAAGCTATTATTGATTTAGGAAGATCAGATTACCATGATAAAGTTCTAGTTCGTACTGCATGTACACCTGACACTATTGACAATCTATATGATGCATATAAATTTGCATTAGATAATGGTTGTTATAAGTGGGAATATTATCCACTATCAGACTGTGATTATTATAAAGATCCAGACTTCTTAAAGAAGTTTGAAGAGCAACTATATTATATCTTTGAAGAGAATGCTAGAGAAGAAAATAATGATAAACTAGTTGCAAATGTCGACACAATGTTGTATACTAAATATGCTGGTGTTAAAGATAAACTCCGTGCTATTAGTTGTCGACATCTAGGTCATTTCCTTCATGTTGGTATAGATGGTTCATTATACCCATGCGGATACTTCTCCGATGATGCATTCTATGAAAACCAAACAGTTAAGATTGGTGATGTATTCACTGGATTATATCCAGATGTAATTGAATCATTCTCTAAAGAGTATAGTCAAACTCCAATGTGTAGTATCTCTGAAGATGATGGGTGTAAATGTTATCATTGCTTTGAATGTCCAGCTGTAAGTAAATTTTATAAGAATAACTTACAGAATAAAATGAGACAACAATGTGCGATGAGACATATTGAGTCTAAAGTCTTTAATGATGTATATAAAGACTACACTAATGATAAAGAACGAATAGTACGTAATTTCTCATACGCTGGCTTCTAAAACATGTAAATATGGGTTTGGGTTAACCCTATAGAATAATTTAATATGTAAAAGGAGAATTAGTATGAGTACTACTAGAACTTTTGTCAAGAGACAATCTATTAAAATGAAAGTTTTTAGAGTTGTTAAAGCACTCTTTAAACCAATCTATATTTTGAAGGCTATAAGAATCCTTTTAGATATTCTTGTACCAAAGAAAAAGAAATAAACTATTACCCCATAGGAGTTTTATCTCCTATGGGGTTATTTTAACATTTAGATAATCATAAAAGGAGGATTAAACTATGGCAAAACTTAGAGACACAGCCGTTAAAGATAACTTAAATATTGCTGGTAGTGTAGTTGCTAATGGTAAAGTATTATCCGTTGAAGGTCATACTCATACCCCTGCAAACATTACTGGTTTAGATACATATATTAATCAAAAAATCCAAGCTGCTGGTGGTACTGGTGGAAGTGGTACTCCTGTAGTACCAAGTGGAGATATTAATGCTAAGACACTAGATGGTCATCCAGCTAGTGATTTTGTTTTGAAAACAGAATCTACTACAACTACTACTGGTGGTGGTACAGTATATTCATATAAAAAGATTTTAAAATTTTCAAGCATAGCTTTAGTTATAACTGCACCTGATGAACTAAGAAATTATAATATAAGTATTAAAATGCCTCTATATACTATAAACATAGGTGCTAAGAATAGTGTTAAATTTACAAAAATTCCAGCAGAATGGGCAACATCTCTTAGTCCGACTCAATATTTTCCTAATTATAAGTCAGTTAATTCTACTACTATGGAAATATCAGGCATTCATACTTTTAGTAACTCTACTATAATAGTAGAAGTTACATCTAATAAACCTATAACTAAAGAAATTGAATTAACTTCACCAAAATATATATCTGGATATTATAGCAATCTCCCAGTACATAAGTCGACTTATACTGAATTAGGTTATAGTAAATTTGATGGAAGTATATTTTTCTCTGCTGAATATACTATATTTAAACCAACTAAAATTGTAGCTAAGTATAGCGATAATACATTAATTGCATATGGTAATTGTAAAATATTTGATATTGATAATAATATAGTAGTAAGAATAATTGGTGCTATAAATATTGATAACCCAAATAATATACCTCTAAAAGTAGAGATATTTACAAATAATAACAGGTCTAATTATCAAATAAGTGGACTATCTGATAATATACTAGTAGTATCTATGGATGGGATAGTATTCTATATTGATAGAGCTTTAAATACTTCATATACAAATACACAATCAACTCCAGATACTTCTGATTATAAATTATTTACAATGGATAATATCAAAAAATTATTAGGATCGTCTAATAGTACATCAGGGGGATCTATCTCTGCTACTATTAATGGTGTGCAATTTGATGGTAAGACTAATATAACTACACCGGCAAGTAAACTAATTACCCCAGTTCATATTAATGGTGTAGAATTTGATGGATCTCGTGATATCACTATCCCAGCACCAACTAATGCATTAACTTTAGGTGGATTAGATTCTAGCCAGTATATTAAAGCAACTGATGTTGGTAATGCTGCAGGGAAGATTCCTAAATTTGATAATGATGGATTCCTAGTATATCCAGATGGTTCTAAGGAGCGGATTGAAAATGCCTAAGCTTAATAAAGTATTAGCAGTCTATGATAGAAATGGTAATCGTCAAGCAATCCCTCTTTATAGTTCTCTAAGTGATGTAAATAACTTAGGACGTCATATTAAAGTAGCTGGTATTGGTGATGCTTACTATCCATTGACTGAAAACTTATCTCATCCAAATGCATCTAAGAAGACTATAGTTATTGGGACTAAAACATATAAAGCCTTACTTACTTTAGATGAAGTTCCATCTAGAGGAATACGAACCATATTAGACGCATTAGATTCTAATGGATATATATCTCCAGAAAATTCTAATAAATTAGAAGATATAGACCGAAGTGTCGGTGGAGTAGTTAAGATTAACCATAATACTAATATGGATGATTATAACTTTGCTGATATGTTTAGTAACGGTACAGTAGTTAAGTTAGATGACTATTCTGATAAATCAAAGAAAATTGATTATTTAAGTTTAATTAAATTTAGTGATAGTGATATAGAAATGACCTATGAAGTACCAGTAAGTGCATTATTATATTCACCATCGAGTCTAGATTATACTGGTAAATTAACAATATTAATGGCTGATAGCTATAATTATGCAATTGATTCTTTATTTAGTGGTCCGATAGTACTTAATATGCATGGAGATATTCAATTCTTAGGCAAATATACTGATGCAATGATAAAGAGAATGTTAATTAATTCGGCTAATAGTCATCTTACTACTAATGAAATTATAACTGGTCATAGTAGCCATATAAATAAAATCAAACTTGGCACTGATACAATTGATCCATTAGCTAGTGGTTCTTATAATACTATTGAAATATCTGGTTGTGATATTAATGAGTTAAGTAATTGGAACTTCACTACACTTGTATATCAAAATCCTAGTGACGCTACATGTAATACATTCATAGCTCCAGTTACTAAGTATAATGAAAGTAACATAGATTATTTATTTAGAACTGGTAGAGATACAGTTAGAGATAAGTCTGTATTAACTGGAAACTCAAATAGATTTGATAAATTCTATGTGGTGATGAATCCTACAAGTAAAAAAAATGCATCATCTGATCCAGCATTATTAACTTATCAGTTTAATATCATTGCTCATGATACCACAGGAGCTAAAATTGAATTAGCTAAGTTCTATATCATTGCTCCAGTTATTAAAAATATAAGTAGTACTGATTATGCAACTGCAGTTGCATCTGAGAAGGCTACTATAACTGATGGCGATATTATTGCAGTTGATTATAATAAATTTAAAGCTGGAGTAGTTCCTAGTGTTAAAGTTATATTCGGTAATGATATTCTTCATACTTTATTGATAACTCCAGAAGTGGACGAGAATACCTATAATCTATATTATAATATAAGAACTATTAAGTCAGATATTCTCGTTGATGGTAAAGCTAAATCTCGTACATTGATTTGTAATTTAAAAACAGGTCAATTTGGTAATATTAGTAAGTATCCTGGAACTGATAAACCATCATTGAATTTTACAGTAAATAATATGCTTAATATTAAACAGAATTCTAAATTTACTGATCAGTATCCATATAATGTCATGATACTATCTACAGATCCGTCTATTAAAGATACTTTATTAGATAATACTGATTTATTCTTATTCAATGTATTTAATATAATGAATGAGCCTGGATATAATCAGTCCTCAAATTGCGTATATTATCAAAAGTATATAAGTGAATCAGATGCTGGAGATTTTATGTCTATACTTATGAGATCAAAAGATGAAAATAGATATACTCCATTAAGTTTAACTAAGATGATATAAAATATTCCCAGAAGAAGTTTAAACTTCTTCTGGGTTATATATTATTAAGGTGATTCATATATCTTATATTTATTTTAAGGAGGAAAAGTATATGAAAATTTTTAGCGTATGTGCAAGAGTAGACTATCAAGGTCAAGATGTTATCGACTTAGGGCTATTTAAGTCTTCTAAAGCTGCTTTATTAGCAATGAAAACATTCATCGATGAACATGTTCGAGCTGCTAATAAAATTAGTGTAGAGCTATTTACCTTTAGCGATAACACTTTGAATCAAGATGCTAGTCTTCCATGTACGACTACTGATCTTATGTACAATCCTAGTACTAAGAAGTATGATGATCTAAATCCAGTATTATTTGTATAATACTGGTGGGAGGGAGAATTTATCTCCCTCCTTTTATTTTTTTTTGTAAAAAGTATCCCCATAGGAGTTGAGCTCCTATGGGGAATAATTTTTTAGTATTTAATTAATGGATATAAATTAATATGATCTGGGTGAATAGAATTTCCTCCAGAGTATACACTAGAAGATCTAGATGCATCAAATTTTAATTTTTTACCATAATCTCTTCTAAGATTTAGTGTTTGTGCACTACCATTTGTTAGTTCTGTATCTTTAACAAATGCACCAGACGCACTTTCAATACCAATTACCCCATCGGCGCGGATTGCCATTTCGCCAGTAATTCTAGGAGCACTAGAAGCGGAGAATTTACCAATATCATCAGCATCAACATCTGCCTTTAAATATACGTATCTATAATCTGGCAAGAAGAATTTATCAGAACCAGATTTTCTAAATAGACCACGTTTATTTGTATCAGTTGTCCATAGACCATTATTTTCCGCAAAGTCATAAAGTCTAGGGTATCTGGATTTTGCAACTTCTGCACCATTAGCTAATACATAACCATTAGCTATATATGGAAGTAAAACTAATTCGCCAACTAAATGAGCATCATCTCTATCAAAGTATTGTACTACGGAATTACCTTCCAAGTTAATAACTGCACCGATAATATTACTATTACTTCTTAATGTACTAGCATTATTATCACTCACATTAACTGCATTATTAGATACAACTTGGTATGCTTTGCCTTGATAGATGAATTTTTCACCTTTAGCGAAAACTGCACCATTATTCCACATTCTATATCCGGATTGCAATTCTATATATCTGACTAAATCGGAATTTATAGTATTGGCTACTTGCTGTTTAATATTATTAACAGTCTGAGTCAATGTATCTTTAGTAGTATTAACCAAGTTAGTTAAGCTAGTCTTAGCAGCTTC
>ERZ651108.1353-NODE-1353-length-10883-cov-4.853990_pt1 | contig 10883 bp, 10 predicted proteins | sample MGYA00512173_ERZ651108 | MGnify/ENA metagenome assembly ERZ651108 | reverse complement strand
GTGGAAAGCCGCACCAAGAGAAGTCAGCCGCGAAGCTGTTGAAGCGCTAGAGGCGTATTTACAAGAAAATGGAACGCTTGGCAAACCGTCTAAGGCTCGGGAAAAAGTAGAAGCCACTGCTAGCAGTGGCGGCTCTGCGATGGAAAAGGTGAGCAAAGAAAACGAAGCGAAGAGACGACTAACAAGCGTTGAAGCTTCAAGAGTCCGCACCTTAAGAAGGCTATTGAAGCCTGTCTTGGAGATGAGTGACCGAAGAGAACAGCTTCCAAAAAGTTCGTATTGGCTTCGCATCTACGTCCATATTGCGGTTGCTATTGCGGGCATCGTCATCGGACTCGTATCTGGATTCTTTTCGTATTTACAATTATTCATCGTTAGCCTTGTGACGTTGCATCTAGGTGTCGCGTTTGGCTATCTGTTTCTCATTTGGCCACTTACTGCCATCTGGTTCTTATTGATCGCCGTCTTCGTTGCAGTGTGGTTATGGCACCGCAGAGAAACCTTTAAGGAATGGAAAGAACTGCTAGCACTGGCAGACCGTGAGATGGAGTCGTGGGGGCAAAGTTCAGCCGTGCCAGAAGAAGTGTTAGCGTTGAAGAAGTATTTAAAACAAGCACATAAGTATTATTAGGAGGACATTATGAACTATAAGAAAACGATTTGGCAGGGGCAAACAACAAGGCTCCGTGAACTGATTCGCATTGTGAACCGCAGAAGCAAACAGCCGCGCATTTTACCAAGAGATAATCGTCAGGTTCGACTCTTTTGTATGCTCTTCTTTGGCATTATCACGCTCTACACAATCATGACGACAGGATTTCTTGCGGCTATCCTGGGCGGGATATATATGCTCTTCCAAGGGAAAGCATCCAATTACGTAGATCGGATGATACCGTATTGGTGGGTTCCGATTTTATGGGTGGCGTTGATTGCCATTTTCATCCTCATTCTCTGGCTGACGCGTCGTTCGCTTGTAAAAGAAACGCTCTTATTACTCGAACACGCGAAAGAGGAAATCGCACGCCAATATGAAGAAGGTAATGGTATTGTTTCAAAAGAAGTCATCGATTTAGAAGGGTACGTCGAGGACTTACAACGTAATTATCGATTTTAAGGAGTGAAGAATATGTTTATTTTTGTAGCACCCAGAAGAATAGTATTAAAAGAAAAAGAGGTACAAGACTTTCGAGCAGTCGCAGAACGCTTAGTGGACGAAAGTGGGATTGAAGTAGAATTTCCCCCTGTGACGACACGTTCTCCATTGTTGAAAGTACTCATCTGGATATTAGGACTTTTCTCGGCTTTGATGCTAGGAGGATTGGGGTATTTGTTGTTTGTTAGTGGAAGAAATGTTGACGATCCGCTTCTCATCCTTGGTATTATGTTTTTCGCATGTTTGGTGGGGCTCATCGTTTGGCTGGTGGGTGTCCTTTTTGCAGCCATTTTATACCGTCGTGAACAAGATAAACGTTGGGCGGAAATGGAAGAGTTGTTGGATATCGTAGACGAAGCAACGATTGTTTTACATGAGCAAAATCGGAAAGACTTAGCAGTAGACATCAAGCGTGCGGAAACATTAGTGAGGAAATATAGACGCTACGGCCTCTAAATGCATATCTATCATTAGGGAGAGAAAATCATGGATTTACAAAGAATTCGATACAGAAAAAATGAAGCACAAGAGTTTCGCGCATTGACCGAGCGCCTTGTCGGGGAGAGTGGCCTTGACATCGAGCTGCCGTATGAAAGTCCGGGAGTGCAGCACCTCATGAAGTATTTTTACGTCCTCGTGGGCATCCTCGTGCTTTTGACGATTGGACTCGTGGCATTTATCTTCTATGTCAACGGTGGGAAATCAGAGAACTTTATGATTACCCTCAGTAACGAAGAAATGCTCGTGTTCTTCCCGCTCGTAATCGTGTGGATGTTCGGGCTGTTTTTTGCAAAGGCGTTAGACGCACGTAACCAGCTCTTCATCCAAAAAGACATCCGCGCACTCTTGCCGGTTGCCCAGGAAGCACTCGAGGCACTTAGCGGAAACGAAAACGACCACGTGAGACGTGCTAAATTACTTGTTAAAAAATACAAAACGTACGGGTTATAATGGGACCAGCAACTGTTAACATATAGGGGTTGGAAAACAGAAGGAGCAAGAATGAAGAAGAAAGTCACTCAAGAAACTGCCCACCGACTCCGAGAATTATTGGAGAAGGTGATTTCAGAAAGAGAAGATGCAGCACCTTTGCCGAAAGATCATCAAATAGCGCGGCTACTCTTGCCACTATTCGCTCTTTGTTTCGCCGGTGTCTATTTACAAAATGCGCACGCTTTTTCGATTATAGGGGGTGCATTTGCAACTATTTTTGAGGTTGGCGTTTGGGAAACGTTCGAATTCGTGGTGACCGTCACGAGCTTCCATTTCTTGACATGGAGTGTTCCTTTTATCGTTCTAGGAGCTGTCTTTTTCTGGAGACGTCATTCCTTCAAAAAGGAATTCAATGCTTTAGTGGCACGGGCAAAGGAAGAGGTTGCTCTTTGGAAAAAGAAACCACTCGAGACAAATCGCACCCTTGTAAAAGGGCTAGAAGGCTTTCTAAAATCATTGGAAATGGAATATCAATTTGAACAAAGAATAAGGTAAGAATGTAAAGAGGTTAGGAAAATGATTTATAAAACACTATTATTCGACCTGGATTCAACGCTCTGGGACTTCCATTCGGCCGAGAATTACGCGCTCACGAAGCTCTTGGAGAAGCAGGGCGTGGACGATGTTGAGGCGTATATCGACGTCTACGTGCCGATGAATCGTGCCATGTGGCGTTCGTTGGAAAAGGAAGAAATCACGCGTGAGGAACTCGTCGAAACGCGCTTTGCGAAGTTGTTCGACCACTTCGGTTTTGAAAAAGACGGGAAGGAACTCGCAGCAGAGTACGAGGCAATCCTTTCGACGCAAGGCCAAACGTATGACGGAGCGGAGGAGTTGCTTCAAGTGTTACAGAACGCTGGATACGACTTATACGCTGCCACAAACGGCATCACGACGATTCAAAAAGGCCGCCTTTCGAATTCACCGATTGCCAAATACTTCAAGAAAGTCTTTATCTCGGAAGAAGTCGGGGCGCAAAAGCCAAGCGCAGCCTTCTTCGAACGTGTAGCCGGTGCGATTCCAGACTACGACAAGGACAAAGCCGTCATCATCGGCGACTCGCTGACAGCGGATATCCAAGGCGGCATCAACGCAGGCATCGACACGATTTGGATGAACCTCGCGGCAAAAGAAAATAGAACTGCGATTAAGCCAACCGTGGAAGTGCGAAGCTACGCGGAATTACTGGAATTTTTAGTATAAACAATGATGCGACTGCAGGGAGAACTTGCGGTCGATTTTTTATGCAAAAAAGTTGAGGTTCCAACGCTTAGCGGGTAGACTACTTAAAAGGGCAAAGACCCGACCAAAAATGAAAGTTGGACATGAATGAAAAAAGTATTAATGGGAATCAGCGTGGCGCTCCTTTTAGCAGCGTGTGGAACGACGACAACGAACCAGGCGACGACCGCGCAGACGTCACAAACGACACAAGCGCCGCATGTCGAAGTGAAGACGGACGGCACGTATACCGTAAAAGAATATGATTTTGATAGTAATGGCAAGGATATCTACGCCCGTGCCTTTGTTCCAGACGTAGAAGGACGTGTGCCACTCGTGATTTTTAGCCACGGACTTGGCGCCAACGTCGAACACGAGGAAGAAGTACAGAAGACATTGGCGAAGGCTGGCATTGCGGTCTTCAGCTTCGAATTTGCAGGAGGCTCGTCTTCATCGAATCCGATGAGTGAAGGCTTGACGACTGAGATGTCTGTTCTGACCGAAGTGCAAAACTTGAAGGACGCCATCCGTATCGCAAGCGGGTTGGAATACGCTGATCCGCAGAAAATTTACCTCATGGGAAGTAGCCAAGGCGGACTAGTCACGGCACTTACGGCAGAAGAAGTTGCTAATATCGCAGGGCTCTTCTTGTTCTATCCAGCATTTTCACTGCCGGACGATATCCGAAGTAGCTTCCCGAAACTTGACGAAGTACCCGAGACCTTTAACTTACTCGGTACGAAAATCGGGAAGAAATACATCACCGATATCTACGACATGGATCCTTACGCGAACCTAGACGAGCTTACGATGCCTGTGCATATTTATCACGGCAAAGACGACAATATCGTGCCACTCACCGCCTCACAAAAAGCAATGAAGCGCCTAAAAGACGCACGCCTCACCACATTGGAGGACACAGGCCACGCCTTGACACCCGAGCAGCAAGCACAAATTGGGGTTGAAATTGCGGATGAGATTTATAATGGGATGAAGTAAAGCGACATAGATAATTAAATACAACAAATAGGAGAAACCGGGGCGAGTGCCTCGGTTTTTTTGCGCTTAAAAGGCTGATTTTCTGACAAAAATATGCAAAAAGATGAGAAAACAGACTAAAAAATCAAAAATAAGTTTTCTGTAGAAAATAGGAATAATTCCTACGAATGATCTTTTGAAATATAAAAATCGGGCATTACTATATAAAAGATGATGTATCAAAAAGTAGTGCTAAGAGAGGTGTTTTAAGCAGATCTTGAGTAAAATGATTAGTCTTACATATTTCTATAGTTATAAACAGAGTGAAACCGACTATTTTGTAACTAATATTATATATTTTCAGGCAACGATATTTATAATTTGAATAGCGTTTTATAAGCGCAAAAAAGGGATACAAAAAATCAAAATGTAACATATATGCTACAGTAGCATATATGTTACATTTTAAAAAATAAAGGACGGAGATATTGATTTTGATTTTACTAAGATATAAAGGCGAGAAAAACAGGAAAATAAATAAAAATTCATATTGAATTCAAGAATTTATCAGAGTAAAATGAAAGCGTATAATAAAACTAATTTTAGGGGAGATAATATGGCAAATTATGTGTTAGGTTTAGATATCGGTATCGGATCAGTAGGTGTAGGGTTAATTGAAAAGGAAACAGGGGAGATTATTCATAAAAGTGTGAACCTATTCCCTTCAGGAGATGCTGCAAGTAATGTGGAACGTAGAGGGTTCCGTGGAGCGAAGCGTATCAAAAGAAGAAAAACACATCGTATTAAACGAACTGAAGATTTGTTCGAAAAGTATGATATTGATGTAGATTTACTTTCTGTACCAATTAATTTGAACCCATACGAAATTCGAGTTCGTGGATTGAATGAAAAGCTCTCATTAACAGAATTATTTGTGGCACTGAAGAATATGGTAAAACATCGCGGTATCAGCTATTTAGATGATGCGATTGATGAAGATAATGCAGCAACGTCTGGTTCTGATTACAAAAAAGCTATTGAAATTAATGCGAGAGAATTAAAAAACAAAACTCCAGGTGAAATCCAGTTAGAACGTCTTGAAAAATATGGACAAGTTCGTGGAGACTTCTCCGTGAAATTAGAAGATGGAACAGAAAGAAGACTCATCAACGTTTTCTCTACCTCAGAGTATAGAAAAGAGGCTGAACGTATCTTAAAAACACAGCAGCAATTCTATCCAGAGTTAACGGATGAGTTTATCTCTGACTATTTAGAAATTTTAACGAAAAAGAGAAAATACTATCACGGACCAGGGAATGAAAAGTCTAGAACAGATTATGGTAGATATCGTACCAATGGAGAAACGTTAGATAATATTTTCAGTATTTTGATTGGGAAATGTACTTATTATCCAGACGAATTTCGTGCAGCAAAGGCTTCTTACAGTGCACAAGAATTTAATCTTTTGAATGACCTTAATAACTTAACCGTTCCAACTGAAACGAAGAAGTTGAGTTTAGAGCAAAAAGAAGAAATCATTCAATTTGTCAAAGATGCTAAAACTTGTGGAGCGAAAAACATTCTATCGAAAATCGCGAAAATGATTGGATGTAAGGCAGACGATATTACGGGAGTCCGTGAAGATAAAGATCATAAAGCAGAGATGCATAGCTTTGAAGCGTACAGAAAGATGAAACAACTAGAAACGATTGATGTTGCTTCATTGACAAGAGAGCAACTAGATCAACTAGGACGCATCTTAACACTAAACACGGAACGTGAAGGAATCTTGGAATCCATTCACGAATATTTACCAGATACATTTACGAACGAACAAATTGATGAATTGATTCAATTTAGAAAGAAAAATACTACGCTATTGAATAAGGGATGGCATAGTTTTTCTCTCAAGCTGTTAAATGAATTAATTCCAGAATTGTATCATACGTCTGAAGAGCAAATGACAATTCTAACTCGCTTAGGAAAACAAAAGCCTAAGAATGAATCTGCTAAAACAAAATATATTGACGGTGAATTAATTACTGAGGAAATTTATAATCCAGTTGTGGCAAAAGCTGTACGACAAACGATTAAAATCGTGAACAAAATTCTTCAGGAACACGGAGAGATTGATACGATTGTGGTCGAAATGGCTCGTGATAAAAACGATGAGGATCAAAAGAAGAGAATTCAAGAAGGACAAAAGAAGAACAAGAACGAAAAAGATGCTGCCATTTTAGCTGCAGCAATGGACTACTCTAATTCAAAAGAGCTTCCTTCTACTGTGTTCCACGGGCATAAAGATTTGGCACTTAAGATTAGACTTTGGTACCAACAAGAAAAACGTTGTGCGTATTCAGGAAGAGAAATTCCAATTGCTCAATTAATTAACAATCAAGGTGGATATGAAATCGACCATATTCTTCCATTGTCATTAACTTTTGATGATGGCTTAGATAATAAAGTATTAGTAGAACACATTGCTAACCAAGAAAAAGGGCAAAGAACGCCATTCCAAGCAATGCCTTTATTAACGAACTCATGGTCTTGGGGTGAATTCAAGCACTATGTGATTAATAATAGTCGTTTTAGTAAGAAGAAACGTGAATACTTATTATTTGAGGAAGACATTAATAAATTTGAAGTGCGTTCGAAATTTATTGCTCGTAATCTAGTAGATACAAGATACGCTTCTCGTATTGTTTTAAATGCACTGCAAGACTTCTTTAAACAAAGAGGCGCTAATACGAAAATTGCAGTTGTAAGAGGACAGTTTACTGCTCAGTTAAGAAGAAAATGGGGAATTGAAAAGACTCGTGACACATATCATCACCACGCTATTGATGCTCTTGTAATAGCCGCATCTAGTCAATTGAAATTATGGAGAAAAACAAAGAATACGTTGATTCGTTACAGTGAGAATGAATTGTTAGATACTGAAACAGGAGAATTGATTTCAGATGATCAATACAAAGAAAATGTGTTCCAAGCTCCATATGATAATTTCACAAAAGTGTTAAAATCTAAAGAGCTTGAAGATTCTATTCTATTTGCATATCAACAAGATTCTAAAGTAAACAGAAAAATCTCTGATGCTACAATTTATACAACAAGAAAACGTGGCGATGAAGAAATTACTGTTGCGAAGATTAAAGATATTTATTCGATTGAAGGGTATGATGAGTTCCTAAAAGTATATCAAAAAGACCCAAGCAAGTTCCTAATGGCGCAACATGACCCTGTTACTTTTGAAAAAGTGATAAAAGTTATTGTAGAGACTTATCCAGATAAAGAAATTAATGAAAACGGGAAGGAAGTTAAAGTTAGTCCGTTTAAAAAATATTATGATGAACATGGATTTGTCAGAAAATATAGCCGAAAAGGCAACGGGCCAGTTATTAAGCAACTAAAATATTTGGATAAAGCTGTTGGAAAGCATATTGATATTACACCTGAAAATAGTTCAAGAACAGTTGCTCTTAAATCGTTGAAGCCTTGGAGATCGGATGTTTACTTTAATCCTGAAACAAAACGATATGAAATAATGGGATTGAAGTATTCAGATTTAAGATTCCAAAAAGGCGGAGACTATGGAATAACTAAAGAAAAATATGATGTAATCAAAGAAAGAGAAAAAATTAGCGAAAATTCAGTATTTAAATTTACTTTGTATAAGAATAATCTAGTACTCGTTAAAGATACTGAAACTAATGAGCAACAAATATTTAGATTTGGATCTAGAAATGAAACTAATTTTAATTATGTTGAGTTAAAACCATATGATAAAGCTAAATTTGATTCAAAAGAAAAATTAGTTAAATTTGGTACAGTCGCATCTTCTGGACAGTTCATAAAGAGTATAAATATCGATAACCTCTCTCTTTATAAGATAGAAACAAATATACTAGGTAAAAAGTATATTATAAAAAATGAAGGAGAAGACCCTCAATTAACGTTCAAAAACTTTTAAATAGGGGTTGAAAAAAGCGGTTGCAAGGTGTAGAATAATAATTGTAAGGGACGCCTTACATAGTTACTTAAATCTTGCTGAAGCTACAAAAATAAGGCTTCATGCCGAAATCGAAACCCCACCATTTGGTGGGGTTTTTTCGTGTTATAAAAAGGAGAATGAATATGACTTGGAGAACAGTACATGTAAGGGATAGCGAGCAAATGCGACTGAAATTGGATAATTTACTGATTAAAAAACATGGAATGGAAGTAACGATTCCATTAAGTGATATCTCAATGGTCGTTGCTGAAGGTGGAGATACCATCGTTACATTGAGGTTACTAAGTGCATTTAGTAAGTACAATGTTGTGCTAGTTGTTTGTGACCAGAATCATTTACCAACTGGAATTTATTTGGCACAGAATGGACATTTTAGAGCGTATAAAAAACAGTTGAATCAATTGGGTTGGACAGACAAACAAAAAGATAAGATGTGGCAGACGATTACATATATGAAAATAGCCAATCAGTTAGACTTACTCATTACCTTAGATAAGAGTGATGAGAGTATTAAATTATTAGCTGACTATTTGGATCATATTGAACCAGGAGATAAAACGAATCGAGAAGGGCATGCTGCGAAAGTGTATTTCAATGAATTATTTGGCAAGAAATTCATCCGAGTCACTCAACAAGAAGCGGATGTGATTAATGCAGGATTAAATTACGGATATGCAATTGTGAGAGCGCAAATGGCCAGAATTGTTACAGGATATGGATTAAATCCAATAGTGGGAGTGTTTCATAAGAATGAGTATAATTCCTTTAATCTTGTAGATGATTTAATGGAACCTTTTCGACAGATTGTTGACTACTGGGTATACTCCAACTTGCAGGATGCAGATTATTTAAAATATTCTCATCGCTTGGAATTGGTAAACCTATTGAATGCTAGAGTCAAATTTGGCAATGAAAATTGTGCGGTGGTAAATGCGATGGATAAATATGTGAAAGAATTTATGCGAAATATGGATTCAAAAGTGATTCAGTGGAAAAATTATCCAATTGTGTCCAGTTTAGAATGGGAGAAAGTAAATGAGGTATGATGCGTTGAGATTAGTTTGTTTTTTTGATTTACCGATGGAGACTCCTAAAGAAAAGAGAATTTATCGACAATTTCGTAAGGAACTTATTTCTTGCGGGTTTGAGATGCTGCAGTTTTCGGTTTATTATCGTACTTGCCCTAACCGGAGTTTCGCGAATAAATTTTATAAACGGATTCAAAGTTGTAATTTACCAGATGGAAATGTCAGGATTTTGGCGGTTACGGAAAAACAGTTTTCAGAGATGGTATTAGTTACAGGTGGAAAGACGAGACAGGAAATAATTGTCGGAGATAAGAAGTTGGTGACCATATGAAGTGGAAGATTAGTCATCCGTATAATGATTTTGTTGAAATTGAAGTTGGACAATATACACAGCTTGTTGGGCTGAATCAAGAACTAAAATATTATATATGGCTTTTGTTAAATTGGTATTTTGGCGGTAAAAAATACACGGAGAATGATTTATCATTGTTTGATTTTGAGGAACCTGTAATTCAGTCTGAGGAAAAGGTTCTTAATCGAAAGGAATTTAATTTGATTACGATTGAGCGAGCAGAAGACCTCCATGAGCAACTTTCTTTTAAAAAGGGAACAATTGCTTATGAATATTTATTACAGATTCTGAATCGTGTGGAACTCACTAGTCACATTGAAAAATTAAATGACACCTTAGAACAATTGTCGATTGAGATTAATAAAGCGGCGCAGGTTGAAGTAAATGATGTTTTGTATAAGACAGATGTTGTCGATTTTGTGAAAGAGACGATTATAAAAAATCATATGATTCAATTAGTAGAACGTGAAGGAGTGGCCGTTTCTAATGAATTAATTGATAATGAAAGTAAATTTTTAATTCTATTAAGTATGTTGGAACGAATATTAGAAGAGAGCCCGGATAAGTATCTATTGTTGATAAAGAATGCAGAAGAGTATATTTCAAAAAGAAAATATCAAGAAATTGTGGAACGATTAATTAGAAACACTGATGTACATGGAAGTTTATTTGTGCTCAATTTTATAACAATCGGGGGAAACGTAGTATTGTTCCCTCATTTAATGGAATATATTAATATAATTGGAGATCATATTGAATCGCTTCCTGAGTTAGATTTTATTTATAGTAGATATCGTAAGCATTATCCGTTAAGTGATGTGCCGTCGGAAGAGCAATTTAGGGAAAGTTTATCTAAAATTTGTAGTTTTCTGCTGGCAAAAGAGATTGGAAACTTTAGTTTTTCAGTAGAGGATAAAGTCACTTTGAAGGTGTTAAACCAATTATTTTCGTTCGAAACGATTGGAATTAATGTGGAACCCCCGATTCGATTATTATCAGAATACACTTTAGAGGATTGACAATTCCGAGGGCTCCAATCATAATGAACTTGAGAGGCAAAAACCGATTTTTTAATTTGAGGTTTTTGTATTCTCAAGATTTAAGTAACTATAAAACAATTTATCATACAATGAGACGTTAACCCTT
>ERZ651108.1349-NODE-1349-length-10894-cov-7.224836_pt1 | contig 10894 bp, 12 predicted proteins | sample MGYA00512173_ERZ651108 | MGnify/ENA metagenome assembly ERZ651108 | reverse complement strand
TTTTTTTACAACAATATGTGTGCCTGTTTTAGTAGGTGAAGCGGTACGGGTTTCTTAGTAAGAGTACGGGGAATCGTAAGAAGGAGTACATCTTTGTTCATTGCAAAAAATTAAAAATAAAATGTAAAAACCTCTTGACATTTTTAGATAGGAGAGTATAATTTGAAATGTAAAGAGCTCTTGACATTATTACAAAAATTTGGAGGAACAAAGCCATGAAAAAGATGGATGAAATGGACAGAGATATTCAGTTGCGTTCTGAGGCGTGGGGCTATAAAACAGCGCTTTTGGGTTTATGTGCATGGACAGGATTTAATATCTATCAAGCACTTGTTGGTGGTGGCAAACTTGAAATGCTTCCTTGCTTAATTTTGCTCTTATCTGTAAGTGTGCAAGGATTTGCTCAAACCGCAATGAAACGCAATATGATTGCTGGCGATGAAGAGTATAAAGAACCAAATAAACTTGTTCAAGGAGTCATTCTAGCAGTTGTCACTGTTATCGTAGTATTGGCTGTTGGCGTTTATTTATTTCAGAAAGCGTGATGGCATATGAAAAATAATATTAAACAGCTAAGAAAAGCAGCAGGATTGCGACAAGAGGATATGGCAAAAACGTTGGGTGTAAGCAGACAGACCATTATTGCCATTGAGAATGATAAATATAATCCTACCCTTGAACTTGCGATGAAGATTGCAAGGTTACTCCAGCTCAATGTTGAAGAGATTTTTGTGTTAGAGGACTAAAAAGACATAACTGAATACTCAATAAATGAAGAGAGATTCCTATTTGTGGGGGGAATCTCTTTTTTTGTAAAATCCTTAAAAATCCTGTTTAAAACGCGGAATAGTAGTGGTAAAATGTAGGTGAAAAATTGTAGCTTGTAGTATGGTTTCTTTAACAATGAGGTGAGGACATGTACTTAAAAAGTGATCAAGATAAACATCAAAAATTGCCGACTTATGGAGTTGGGCCGTATCTCGTGGTGTGTATAATTGCGATGAATTTGACTGGATGGATGCTGCGTCAGTCAGAGCTCCAAAGCGGGTTGTTAAAGGGTGGATTCAAAGATTTGTTTGATTTAATTGGATTCATCTTAATGTTCGTTGCGACGAGAATCTGGTGGCTTAGCGTGGTGAAGTCAGATATTGATACGAGCATCCAAAACAATGAACTCAAAACGACTGGAATTTATGCGCGCACACGCAATCCGATTTATTTTTCGTGGTGGCTCTGCGGCATTGGGAGTATCCTAACCATGCATAATGTGTGGTTGCTGATTCTGATTCCGATTCAGTGGGTGATATTAACCGTTATTATTCGTAATACCGAGGAAAAATGGCTCTACGAACTGCACGGAGAGGCCTATAAGTATTATTGTGCAAGAGTGAATCGATGGTTTCCAATCAAGAAAATTTGATTTTAGAATCGCCAAGACAAAAGAATCAAGGTGAGAGCGATGGCGAAAAAAGATTCTTTAAAGCAACAAAAGTTCATGTCGTTTATGTTTAGAGGAAAGGAAATTTTCAAACCGCTAAACACAGGGCATATTGACGAAAGAGTGAGTTGTATCCGAGAGTATGTGGCCAATATTTACTTTTACACCAAAGACGGTTACACAATTATGATTGATGCAGGGTATAACTATGACAGACTTGCCGAGAAGATGCGGTGGATCGATATTCGACCGCAAAGTATCAGGGAGATTATTATTACGCACCAGGATACGGATCATGTTGGAGCGATTGAAGTGGATAGCCAGGGGTTATTTAAAACGGCAAAAATCTATGTGGGACGTGTGGAGAATGAGTACTTGGAAGGCCGAGTTCGTCGTAAAGTGTATTGGGGACTGTATAAACTTCCGCAAGTGCATATCGAAAATGACAAAACATTGATAGAAGATGGGGAGATTTTCTATATTCACGGTATTAAAATCGAAGCCTTCCTTGTGCCTGGTCATACGTGGGGACATTTAGTGTATTTAATCGATGATGCGTATTTGTTCACTGGAGACACGATTTGGTTTGGTGCAGACGGTGGTTATGCATTTTTAAACACGCTCGCAGAAGATAGAAAATTACAAAGTGTGTCGTTGAAACGACTAGAAGAAAAGCTCAGAAAGAGAAATCTTTCGCTAAAAATCATTACAGGTCATACTGGATGGACTGATGACTTTGAGTTTGCATTTCGCCATGTGGATGAAATCTGCAATGCCTTGAGGCGCAAACCGAAAGTGCAAGACCCGAAAGCTCCGTATGATGGGTTTGATGAAAGTGGCGATACCGAGGACAAAGCAAGAACGGTAATTCTTGAAAAATGTTAAATGAATACAATCTCTAGCCAGTAGCATGTCTATTGGCTAGTTTTTTGTTAAAAAGCAAAAAGTAGCATATTTGCTACTGTAGCATATATGCTACATTTCAAAAATTTAAAACACAATTTTTGAACGTGTTGTCAAGATGTGAAAACGTTGATGTGGCAATGTTTTTGAAGGTCGCGTTAAGTGAGTGTACACTCTATATACTATTTTATATATCCGAATGAAAGCTTGGTATGACGCGGAAAACGGGCCTTAAAAATCCGAACAAAAAATTCAGTTTTTTAAAGTAATTTTCGTGCTTTTCTGTTACAATGAAAAAGAACTAAAACTAAGGAGGCCTCTTATGACAGCTCAAACCACTTCATTAGAAAAGATTATCGTGCTCGACTTCGGTAGTCAGTACAATCAGTTGATTACGCGCCGTATTCGTGAATTTGGTGTGTTCAGCGAGTTGCTACACAACGACATTACAGCCGAAGAAATTAAGGCACATGGCAACGTAAAAGGGATTATTTTCTCAGGGGGACCACATAGCGTTTATGCAGAGGATGCTTTTACCGTGGATCCTGCGATTTTTGAATTGGGAATTCCAGTGCTTGGGATTTGCTACGGGATGCAACTGACAACGCATCTGTTCGGTGGGAAGGTAGAATCGTCTACAACGCGTGAATATGGTTCTGCGAAAGTCGATGTCTTTAACACGACTTCAGGCATTTTCAAAGGGTTAGCTGAAGAGGAAGAGGTACTCATGAGCCACGGCGACCGTATTACAGCGATTCCGGAAGGCTTTAGCGTGACGGCTTCGAATGCGCACACGCCATTTGCGGCTTTTGAAAACCAAGAACGTCGCATTTACGGCGTACAGTTCCACCCAGAAGTTCGCCACAGTATTCACGGAAACGACATGCTTCGTAACTTCGTGTTCGATATTTGTGGGGCAACAGGCGACTGGTCGATGGACAGCTTTATTGAAATGGAAATTGCGAAAATTCGCGAAAAAGTGGGCAATAAGAAAGTCTTACTTGGGCTATCTGGTGGGGTAGACTCTAGTGTGGTTGGGGTTCTCTTGCAAAAAGCAATCGGCGACCAACTCATCTGTATTTTCGTAGACCACGGCTTGCTTCGTAAAGGGGAAGGCGACCAAGTAATGGAGAGCCTTTCTGGTAAATTTGGCCTCAATATTATCCGCGTGAACGCTCAGGAACGTTTCCTATCGAAACTAAAAGGCGTGAGCGACCCTGAACAAAAACGGAAGATTATCGGAAATGAGTTCGTGTACGTATTCGACGACGAAGCGGCAAAACTCACAGACGTGGATTTCCTTGCGCAAGGAACGCTCTACACAGATATCATCGAATCCGGAACGAAAACAGCGCAAACCATCAAGTCTCACCATAACGTAGGGGGACTTCCAGAGGACATGCAATTCGAACTCATCGAACCATTGAACACGCTCTTCAAAGACGAAGTACGCGCTCTAGGAACGGCGCTTGGCATGCCAGACTCTATCGTATGGCGCCAACCATTCCCAGGACCAGGGCTTGGAATCCGTGTGCTTGGGGAAGTGACCGAAGAAAAACTTGAAATCGTCCGCGAATCTGACGCTATCTTACGCGAAGAAATCGCCAAAAACGGCCTTGAACGAGACGTATGGCAATACTTCACGGTTCTTCCAGGCATCCGCAGCGTTGGGGTAATGGGAGACGGCAGAACGTACGACTACACGATTGGAATCCGTGCCGTAACGAGTATCGACGGTATGACGAGTGACTTTGCTCGCATCCCTTGGGAAGTGCTGCAAACCATCAGCGCCCGTATCGTGAACGAAGTAGCCCACGTCAACCGCGTCGTCTACGACATCACGAGCAAACCGCCGGCTACAATAGAGTGGGAATAATTAACGAAGTCTGAAGAATACAGTATTTATACGGATTCTAAGGATTTTGAAAAGCGATTGAAGATTATAAGAGAATATATGAATCCGGTAGACGTGTAAATGTTCTGGAAAAGATAACAGAGTGTATAGCTTGCCTCAAATATAAAGGATGTATGACGGATTATGTTTGTGATACTGCACCTGTTGAGAATGCTGTTAATATTTTTAAATGTGGTTCGCTCCAAGCACCTACAAAATGGAGAGGTGTATCTTCTTCAGTGTTAAAAGAAGAAAATAGAAATGCTGCTAATGATCCTGAAGACTATTTTGATTATGTAATGTTTGCTTGGGGAAATAGCCAGGCCGGAGACAGATTAGTCATGGAAAGAAAATGAAGCGTTTCCCTACTGAGGCAGATTTAAGTGTAGATTTCACTCCTGGAGTAAGGTTCTTCTTTAAGTATGATAAAATTGTTACTCATCCAAATGCGACATTTGAGAGCGTATTACCGCTAAAGATTAGGGAAGAAGTAATATTATCAGACTGGGTAAATACAATTATAATTCCATCTGCGAAAATAGAAGCGTTTGAAGCAATCGTTCCATACGAGTTGAAGAGTAGGATATTTTATTTAGAAAATGATTGTAAGGATATCTGGAGCTGGTCAGAAAAGATATATGAGTTTGTAAAGAACAGAGAACGCTGAAGAATATCTTTGAGCATTGAGTTTGTTGGGATGAGGTGAGGAAAATGGCTACAGTTTTAAACTGTTTTGTAGAACAGTCAAAAGAAATACTAAAGGATAATCTGGTTGGAATATATCTACATGGTTCTGCAGTCATGGGATGTTATAATCCGTCAAAGAGCGATATAGATTTAATCATAGTGGTGAAGGATTCTATAGAGGATAGTGTTAAGAGAGCCTTTATGGACATGGTGGTTGAATTAAACGAAAAGGGACCGGCTAAAGGAATTGAAATGAGCGTTGTAAAACAAAGTGCTTGTAAGCCGTTTGTTTACCCTACTCCCTTTGAGCTACATTTTTCTGTTGCACATCTTGATTGGTACGGAAAGAATCTTGATGATTATGTTTCGAAAATGAAGGGCGAGGATAAAGACCTTGCTGCACATTTTACAATCATAAATCATAGGGGCAAGTGTCTATATGGTGCTTCTATCAAAAATATTTTTGCCGACGTACCGGTACAGGATTACATTGACTCTATCTGGAATGATATTGCTGAAGCAGAAGAGAAAATCACAGATAATCCAATGTATATTATATTGAATCTGGCAAGAGTGCTTGCATATATTAAGGACGGGCTTGTCCTTTCCAAGAAAGAGGGCGGCGAATGGGCATTGAAAAATGTTCATGAAATATATCATAGTCTGATACAAGATGCCTTGATAGAATATGCAGAGGATAGAATTATATCTTATGATACGAATCTTGCAAGGGATTATGCCAAATATATGGTGGAAAAAATTGCAAGTGAAAAAGGTAAGTAAAGGCAAGTGTGATAACACTCAAGTGATAACAATTTGATAACATTAGCTGATACAGTCCGTGTGATATGGACAGCTGAAACCAAATGAAGTCAAATCGTAATAGAAAACCCTAACAAAAATGTTTAAGACACAGGTTTAGTTAGGGAGTAGGAGTAGCAGAAGCAAATATGTTGCTGTTATGAAAGTGTTGAAATTAGTGGGAGATAAAAAGTATGGATATTATATACAGGAAGCAACGATTAGCACTTACACGATTTTGGGGCGATAATAGATTGTGTCTAAGGGCTACAAAACCGGAGCAAATAGAAATGCCTAAAATGCAATTTGTTGGTGGGCATCCCAATGAATGGTACATATTTATTGATGATCTTACAGATGAAGAAAAAAGTGAGATTACAGATATTTATGGCAACTCTATTAGAATACAGGACTTTGATATATAAATCCCAGTTTTGGAACCTTCTACAGAATGAAAAATTTGAAGTTGCGGAGTAGTTGAAATTGAAGGTAAAAACATTTGCATTGATGGAGATATCGGAAAGATTTTAGATGGATTAGGATAAAGGGAATAATAAGGTATCTTACAGAAAGCCTAGAGACAATGAGTTTCTAGGCTTTAATTTTTAAATTAACAACAGTTTAGCAACAAGATCGATTGTTTCTATAAAATGTTGAAAAAGTAGAAATTCAATCTAGAAATTCGTAAAAGAGAGTAGTAAAATAAGAGTGAATGGAAGCGGTTAATTACAAAACTACAAGTTTATATAGTATTATCGAAAAAAGTAAAGGAGAAGATTGAAATGAGACAATTAAGCGGTATTAAAGTATTTCTCTTTGGTTTTTTAGGGTATGTAGCGTTGACGTTGTTTCTTAACCTGTTCTTTGGCTTCGAACAATGGAATCGAGAATTTAAATTTATATTCATGTTCTTAATTCTTTGGACGGTATCTATCTTTTTAAACAGGGGTTATTTCGATAAGTTTTTAAGCAAAAAGATTGAATAGTGTATAGACTGGAGATGAATGAAATGAGTCGTATCTTCAAATATCTTATTGCAAGTATAATTATGGGAGTTACCGTATTCTATGCCGTTTATTATACAAAAGGTGAATATAACTATATGGCAATTCCGACAGCTTTCCTTATTAATGGACCAATTTATTTCAGTAGGAAGAAAACTTAGTTTAGTAAGCTAACTTTTAAAAATAAATGGAATAGGCTCTGGAATTTTAGTTCTAGAGCCTTTATTATTGGGGTTGAAAGCCTTTATTTGAAGGGAGTAATCGGCATGGACGAAAAGATTGAAATCAAGAAGCGAGATTTTTATGAGATGATGTAAATATATAAATTAGAATTGTAGAGGTTAGATATGGATAAAAAATTCGAGCAAATGAGTTTAAAAGAGCTTTGGCAACTGTTTCCGATATTTTTAGTCAAACATAATAAAGAGTGGACAAAATGGTATGGAGAAGAAAGAAAATCAATATTATCAGCATTGCCGAGTAGAAGCATAAAAAGAATATCTCATATCGGAAGCACGGCTATATCAGGAATATGGGCGAAAAATATTGTGGATGTATTAGTTGAAGTGAATGACAAGGCGGATTTAGATATTGTTAAAAATATTCTAATAAACAAGGGTTGGCTATGTATGAATATGACTGAAACCCGCATTACATTAAACAAAGGCTACACAGAACAAGGATTTGCAGAAAGAGTATTCCATCTTCATATTAGAATTGTCGGAGATAATGATGAACTGTATTTTAGAGATTATTTGAATGAGCATAAGGAAATAGGTAAAGAATATGAAGTCTTAAAACTATCGCTTTGGAAAAAATTTGAACATGATAGAGATGGATATACTGAGGCAAAAACAGATTTTATAAGAAAATATACAAATTTAGCAAAAAGTTTATATGGGAAAAGATACTAACCAATTTTTCATTTGTAAGAAGAGATTAGGATAGTTAGATAATGTTTGATAAAGAAATAATGGCAGAGGCTCTGGGATTTTACTTCCGGAGCCTTTATTATGGATTTGAGAGACTGTTTTTGAAGGGCGAAGCGGAGCTAGAAATACTCCTCGAACCAATCGATGACATTACCATTCCCTATGGCCTAACGCTCGAAGCCTTACGAAAAGAGCTCGAACCATACTTGCCGAAGCGGGTTGAGGGATAGACAAGATATAAATAAATTAAAAAAGCTTAGGAATCGCGTGTTTCTAAGCTTTTTGGTATAGAAAATATATAAAAACAGGTATTGATTGTGAAAGGACGAACAGATAAAATATAGATAAGGCCAATTTTATCAGTATATAAAATTAAATTCATCTATATTTTATTGAAGGATAGAAAAAATAGGAGGTAAGAAATGCTTCTTGATCTAATGTTTATTCAAAAAGAAGGAAATAATAATATAAAGAAATTCAAAAATTGTTTTTCGAAAATAATAAAATTTGAGGAACAAGCGTTGTATTTAGAAGGGATAAAGTTTAATTATAAGATTCAAAAATCAGAGGCTGGGAAAGGGATACGGCTAAAGGTAGTAAGTGTAGAAGCTAGAAACACTAAAAAAGAGGCGGATAAAATATCGAATTTGAAAAATGCATTGACAAAGGGTGTTCATAGGAGCGAGTATCATATAGTTTTTATTTTTGATGGTCCTTCCGAGTACTATTGCAATAAATTGATGAGAATGATGTCAGTTTTTGAAAGAAAATTAAGACAATTTATATACCTTAATGTGTTGAATGTTTATGGAAAAGATTGGGTTAAAGAAACATTGTCAAAAGACATTCAGTCAGAAGTGAACAAAAATGAGCAAAATAAAAATCGACATATTGAAAAGGCTCTAGAATGCTTTACTTTTCAATTGTACATTGATTATCTATTTACTAAACGTGCTATCCAAAACGAAGTAGATGTCATAAAAGAGGCCAAATCAGCATTATTATCTAGAAATAATTATTCAATAAAAGAAATTATTGAAATTCTGAATAAAGGAGAACAATTATCTTTATGGGAAAGATTATTTAAAGGGCTCGATATCGATTTTAACGAAAATGAAATAAATAAGATTAGGGTTATTCGCAATATAATAATGCATAACAAAGAAGTCTCTGATATAGAATTTACTGAATATAAGCGATTACTCAGTCGTAGTATAAAAAAACTGGATGAAGGAATTTCTATTGTCGAGATGGAAAAATATTCAACACCAGAAAGAGATATGGATATTCTCAATTCGCTTGGTGAAACAATATCAATAATGAGAGAAGTGGGTGAGTCTGTTTTCGAGACGATATCTCCTGCTCTGCATGAGATATCAAGAATCATTCAAATAATCACGGAAGATATCAATACCTCTGAATTGGTTAAAACAATACAAAAAAATATTGTAAATAATTTTCAAGCCAACATTGCAACAATGGATGGCGTAGTATTATCCAGGGATAGTATAGATTTCGGAAATCAGAATGATGATTCATATCAACAACTACATTCTACGATAAACAATGTAATATGCGATAACAAAATTTTAGAAGAAAAAGAAATAAATGAAGAGAACTAGTAAGTGTTGATAAAATTAATTGCTTATTTAATTGAGAACAGTTACATCAAAATAGATGTTTTAATAAGTAATAAGTTTTAAGAATGAGCAAAAGATAGTATAAGTCAATACGTCAAGTAAACGGAGGTAAAAAATGGAATCAGTTGTAAAAAAAGAGTTGCAGAAATGGAAAGAAAGTATAGCGGTTGAGAAGCTAAGTGAATATGATGTAACAGTTGTTAATATAATCTTGAATAACTTTGATGAATTGAGTAAATCCGGAACAGCATATGGAATGAGAAATCAAAAGTTTGCGAATCTTGTTGAAGAAAAAAAAGGTAACTGTGACAATAAGTTGTGTGATATTTATGTTCCTAAGTCGAAAGAAGTACGAAGGATTAAAAAGATTAAATCTCTTAAAGTTCAATCGTTTAGAGGTTTTGCACAAAGTAGAACATTTATCTTAGACAAAAACTATATATTTCTTTATGGACCAAATGGTTCTGGAAAAACAAGCTTTAGTGAAGCTATAGAGTATGCTTTGTTAGGAAACATTCAAGAAGCGAATGTTAGTCGTATTAAGACTAAAGAATATATAAAAAATACTAGTACCAATAAAGGGATAAATCCAGTTTTACAATGTGAGTTTGAAAATGGTGATATAGGTGAAGCTGAGGTAGATTATGAAAGATATAAGTTTTCATTTATAGAGAAAAATCGTATATCTGATTTTTCGCGTATTAGTGGAGAAACGTCATCAATACAAACTGAGCGTATGGCAGCCCTATTTGGGTTATCAGAGTTTTATAAATTTGTAAAAGGTTTTTCAAAAAGTATTTCTGAAAAATATTTAATGGTAGATTCACAAGCGGAACAAGATTTTGAAAAACAAAAAGGAATAAGAGATAGCAAAAATAACGAGTTAATAGAGTTGAAAGAAGACCTCAAAACACTTCAAGTTAAAGCTGAAAAAAGTCTGGTAGAGCTTTCTAAGGAAAATCCTTCAATAAATAATCTTAAGTCTGCAATAGACTATTATGATAATAATTTAACAGGAGTTCTAACGAACTGTTTGAAGAATAAAGATAAAAACACTTTAAACTTAATAAAAAATGAATCCTATAATGAAATTAAAGAAAATTGTGAATATATAATGGGTTGTCTAACTAATATAAGTAGTAATCGTAGTACTCTGGCAAATAAAGCTATGGAAGTTAGTTATAAAGACCTATTTGAAATTATATCGACATTAAAAGAAGATGATTGCTGCCCGGCTTGTAGAACTCCGCTTGAAAAAGTTTGTGAAAATCCATTTGTGTATGCAAGAAAACAACTTCGTGAGTTTAAAGATATCGACGAATTGAAAAATAAAATTAAGGAAGAAGCAAAAAGGTGTCATGAAAGTATTCGCAAATTACATAAAATATTAGAAAATAACATGGAATTGTTAAAACTAGTAGATATGCAATTATATGATGTAACTTTAGTGTCAATACTAGATGTTGAACAATGTGGAGAAAATATTGATTCTATCAAATCATTTTGCGAGAGATTCTTAGCATCATCAGAAAAAGAAATACGTTTGAATATAGATAAATATAATAATAATGCTAAAAGAAAAAATGAGGAAATTG
>ERZ651108.1343-NODE-1343-length-10922-cov-6.542376_pt1 | contig 10922 bp, 8 predicted proteins | sample MGYA00512173_ERZ651108 | MGnify/ENA metagenome assembly ERZ651108 | reverse complement strand
CGGCTCTTTAACCTCGTCTACCGTCATAGAGATAGACTCGAAACCAAGGAATCCAAAGAACATGAGAGAGGCTCCAGCCATAATACCAGTTTTTCCTCCATAAATCTGACCAAAGCCAAATGGTACAAAATCTGTCCAGTTGCTAGGATTCAAATGGAAGAGGCCCACTAAGATAAAGACCGCCAAGGCTGAAAACTTGAGCACTACCAAGAGGGAGTTCAAACGTAAAGCCTGCTTAGAATTCATGAGAAGAAGAGCTGTCACCAAGACCAAGACCAAGACTGGCAAAAGATCAATGTAAGTACCTTGACTGGGATTGAAAGGTCCACTGATGGCTTGAGGCAACTTAAGACCAAAGCTAGCCAGTAGTCCCTTGAGGTAAGCACCCCAACCAGAGGCAACACTGGATACGGCATTCATAAAGACAATCATGGTCAACCAGCCACCCATCCAGGCAGGATACTCCCCCCAGACAGCATAGAGATAACCATAGACACCACCGGCTGATGGGTAACGTGAGGCAAACTCAGCAAAGAAAATCGCTGACATCCCAACACACACAGCTGAAATCAGGACCGAAATAATCAGGGCAGGACCAGCCAGAGTCGATGCCGCGGTACCAGTAATCGTAAAGATTCCTGTACCAACCATGGCACCGATTCCCAGAAGGACCACATCCCTAAGGGTCAAATGTCGTTTCATCTCAGTCTGAGCGAGACCGACATCCTTTTTACGAAAAATACTCATTTTTATACTCCATTTTTTGCGAAATACCGAACTATTATACCATATTTCTTGGTCTAAATGGGCCTTTTTCTGTATTTTTATACTTTTATTAGTGAATGCTATGTTGAAGATGGGGACTTCCAGTGCTTACTTTTTAATTTTCCATACATCTCGATTAAAAGGAGCTTGCTAAAGTGGTCCTATATCATTCTATTTCGTTTCTCAAATCCTTATCTGGAAAGAATTTTCAATTTTTAGAAAAAACATGAAAATCTTATGAATGCGTTTGATTCTTCTAATGAAAGATGTTAGAATGGGGTCATTAAAAAGGAAAAGGGGAACTTTTATGGAAAATAAAGTTCATTTTAAACTTCATAAAGTGAAAAAACAATGGGTTACCATTGCTGTGTCTGGTTTGGCACTTGGTGCCTCATTGATTGGAGTTGGTGTCTCTGCCGACGAGCAAGCTACAAATCAAGTTACCTCAGCTAGCACGCCTGAAAGTGTCAGCCAGGATCCTGATCTTGTCGTCACAGAAACAACTGTAGCTACAGCAAAAGCTGATCAAGTCGCAACCAATAGTGCAACTGATACAACTGCTACTGTTACAGCTGATAAGCAGCCAGTCCTTAAAGAAGACCAAGCAAGTAGCACTTACAATTTGTCTAGTGGCGAAACGAGAACTGCTACTTCAACTTCAGAAACAACTAGCACAGTCACTGACGTAAACAGCCAAACACCGGAATCTGTTGAAACTACTGTCGTTTCTGGCGGTCAATTCAAGAGCGATGCTGAGGGCAACTGGTACTACCTTAAAGACGGCAAAAATCTGACAGGTGCCCAAAACGTTGACCATTTCGACCTTTATTTCCACGAGGATGGCAAGCAAGCCAAGGGTGAGATTATCACAGAAAATGGACAATCTTTCTACTATGACAAAGCCAATGGACGTAAGGTAACCAATACCTCTATCAACATCGATGGTCAAGCTTATACTGCTGATGCCCAAGGTCGTTTGACAGCAGTTCTGCCTGAAACGAACAAACGCAACCAGTTTATTGAAGACAACAACCACAACTGGTATTACCTCGGCAAAGATGGGAAACCCGTCACTGGTGCTCAGAATATCGATGGCTTTAACCTCTACTTCCACGAAGATGGTCGACAAGCTAAAAACGAAATCGTCACTATTAATGGTGATAGCTACTATTTCGATAAAGACAATGGACGTCGCGTAACAGGTCTCCAAGCTCTTAACAACGTCAACCATAAATACTTTGGATTTTACTACTTCGACAAAGATGGCAAGATGGTCAAAGATGACTTCATCACTGAAAATGGAAATCTTTACTACTTTGATGCTACTGGTAATCAACCTAATTTTGTCTTTGTTTCGGATAAAGCTGGAAACTGGTATTACATCAATGACTTCAAGGCAACTAAAGGCTTCTCAGCCCCATTTGGTTTCCGCACCGAATTCCTAGACCGTAGCCAAGCTGACTACAAGACAAGCGTTCAAAACCTGAACGGACAACAGTATTACTTTGATCCTAAGACTGGTATCATGGTAACCAATCGCTATGTTTCTGACGAAAAGGGGAATTGGTATTACTTTGGTAAAGACGGTAAAGCGCTTCATGGCTTTCAAACGGTAGATGGTAGCCTTCACTACTTCAATGATAGTGGTCAACAAGTCAAAGGGGACTTCCTTTACTACGATAACGATATCTACTATTTCGACAAAGACAATGGAAATCCAGTAACCAACCAATTCGTTAATAGAGATAACTCTTGGTACTACTTCGGAGCTGATGGTAAAGCCGTATCTGGTTTCCAAACCATTAACGGACAGAACCTTTATTTCCACGAATATGGTGTCCAAGCCAAGGGACAACTGGTTACTATTGACGGCAAAACCTACTACTTCGATCCAAATACAGGTGACAAGTGGGTTAATCGCTCACTTACCTTAAACGGTACGGTCTATAACTTTGATAGCAATGGTGTGGCGACTCTTAAAACTGCTCAAACCTCAAATCGAAACCAATTTGTTCAAGGTAGCGATCAAGAATGGTACTACTATGATGCTAATGGTAAAAAGGTCACTGGTTTACAAACTATTAACAAGGACCTCTACTACTTTAACGATAAGGGCCAACAAGTCCGAGGTGCTTTCTTCACCATAGGTGATAAACACTACTTCGCCAACAAAGACACCGGTGCTGTCCTACGTAATGCCTTCTACCATGATAAATCTACTGGGCGTTACGGTGACTTCTCTGAAAACATCTACTACGCTGGCAATGATGGTGCCTTCAAGACAGGCTGGTTTGAAGTTGATGGCAACCGTTATTATGGTAGCGACTATTCTGATGACGACACACCTAAAGGAAACCTCTACACAGGAGTTATCAACTCTCAACTCTTTAGCCCAGATGGAAAACTCTTGACAAACGGTCTCTATCCTGAGTTCAAGCGTACTGGTGAGAATTCGTATGAACTTGAAGGTGTCTATGTTACAGATGCCGACGGTAATATCAAAGAAGGTCCTTATCAATATGATGGTAAGATTCTTGGATCTAAATATAGTAACGTCCGCCAATCACAATGGTCAACTTTTGACGAATGGAATATTCTTAATGGACACCTCTACCATTTCGACTCAACACCTATGACCTTCACAGCACCAAATGGCCAAAAAGTGACCACAAACGTTGCCATTGCAACAACTAACAAGGCCCTTACTTATCGTGGCGTAACCTTTAATTTTGATGCCAAGGGTATTGATGCGGCAAAAGAAAAAGCCATCCACTTTGACCAATTGCAGACGGATCGTAGCGGTACAAGTTATCTCTATGAAAATGGTCAAAAAGTCACTGGCTTGAAGACATTTGATGGCGTCACTTACTATTTCTATGAAGATGGCCGTCAAGCCAAAGGCACAGAGGTCACAATCAATGGTAAGACTTACCAATTTGACCAATTGACTGGTATCATGACACGTAATGCCTTTTCAAAATCATACAACTACGAAGGTTCTCCACGCTTCCCATACTACCCAACACGCTACTATGGCAACGACGGAGCTACTCTTACCGGTTGGCAAACCATCGACGGCAAGAACTACTACTTCCGAGCTAGCGGAAACCTTGAAACAGGACGTTTTGTCATCGGAGACAGAGCCTATAATGCTGATGACAATGGTGTAGTTGCTGACCGCAAGGGTGAACCAGCTTATCGCAATCGCATTGTCTACGATAAGGGCGATAACTACTATTACAATGACAAAGGTGAGAAAGTGACCGGCTTCCAAGAAGTTGATGGTAAGGTCCTCTACTTCGACGCTGAAGGCAAACAAGTCCTAGGACGCTTTGTCACAGTCGATAACTACACCTACTATTTGGACCCTAAAACAGGTGAAAAATACACAAACCGCTCTGTCCTCATCGATGGTAAACTCTATACCTTCGACAAAGACGGACATGTCGTGTCATAAGATGAGATGAAACCGAGACGAAAGTCTTGGTTTTTTTGTGGGAGTTAAGGACTATATAAACTAACATTACATATAGGAAACATAAAATAGGCTGAGAAATAACCTCAGCCTATTTTATTTATACAAGAATTATATACTCTAATTACAACTTATTAATGATGGATCAAATCATATATTCCAAATCATAACTAGCATCAGAAAGAATACGTGCCAAAAATTGTTGGGTACGTTTTTCTTTTGGTCTGTAAAAAATGTCTTTTGGACTCCCCTCTTCGATGACATGACCACCATCCATGAAAACGACATGATTAGCTACATCTCGTGCAAACCCCATTTCATGAGTCACAACTACCATTGTTGTTCCTTCATGAGCAAGTTGTTTCATGACATCCAGAACATCCCCAACTAGTTCTGGATCAAGGGCTGATGTTGGTTCATCTAATAAGATAACCTCCGGCTTAACTGCTATAGCCCTGGCTAAACCAATACGTTGTTGTTGTCCACCTGAAAGTTGTGATGGGTAGTAATCTTTAAAATCCAGAAGACCAACTTTTTTAAGTGCTTCTTCAGCAATCTCTTGCGCTTCACTTTTGGGAACTTTCCTAGCAATCACTAAACCTTCCAAGATATTCTCAATGGCAGTCTTGTTTGCAAATAAATTGTAATGTTGAAATACAAAAGCTGTTTTCTTTCGGATATCTAAAATATCTTTCTTTGATAACTTATCCAAAGAGTAGTCCTTACCTGAAATTGTTAATTGACCTCCATCAGCTTTCTCCAAATGATTAAGGCAACGTAAGAAAGTTGTTTTTCCTGAACCTGATGGTCCCAAGATGACAACCACATCTCCCTGTTTCACTTGTAGATTGACATCAACAAGAACCTGACGATCTCCAAATGTTTTTGATATATGTTTAGCTTCTAGCATAGTGACTCCCTCTATGTAAATTGCAATTTTCTTTCTCCAAAGTTAAAGAGAACTTGAATGATACCACAAATGATTAAATATAAAATGAAGATGACAAAATAAGATTCAAAATATTGATATCCATATGCTGCTTCGACTCGTGCAATTGCGGTAATATCTTTTATCGTCATAACAAAGACAAGTGACGTTCCTTTTACAATATTGATAACTAAGTTACACAAATTTGGAAGAGCGGCCTTAAGTGCCTGTGGAAAAACGATTCTCAGATAGGCTTGTCTTGTTGTTAAACCTATGGCTTGTGCAGCTTCTAGTTGACCTTTATCAACAGTTAGTAATGCTGATCGAATGATTTCTGATAAGCTTCCTGTTGTCATCAAGCTATAGATAATAAAAGCATAATAGATAGGATTGAGTTTAAAGATGTCAACATTACTTCCTATGCTTTTAAGAAATTGATTGAGCAAACTCGGAAACAAACTATAGAAGAAAAGAATCAGCAAAATCGGAGGGGTCGCTCTTATAAAAGCTAGATACACGAGAGAGAAAGTTCGAACACCTTTTACTTTATAAATTTGTCCCAGAGCTAAAAACAAGGCTGGTAGAAAACTTAAGACCATGGCTACAATCATGATAATCAAGGTGGTCGGTACCCCTTTTAAGGTCTCTAAAAAGGTTTTTGCAATATAGTCTAAATCCATATCCTATCTCCCTTTCGTTTCCAAAGATTTTTCTAACAAGCGACTCAAGAAGGAAACAGCCAAAGCTACACCCCAATAAAGAATGGCAACCGCTGTATAGGTTTCAAGAGAGTAATTCCCCAAATTGCGACTGATTAAGAGATTCCCAGCCCCCATGACATCCACAAAACCAATCGTATAGGCTAGGGCAGCGTCCCGCATCAAATTTAGAATAGCGGTCGTCATATTTGGAAGAGCCACTTGAAAAGCCTGAGGAAAAATGATTCTCCAAAATGTCTGACTAGGGGTCAGACCAATACTGACTCCAGCCTCCATCTGACCTTTGGGAATTGCCTGATAGGACGCCTTAAATACTTCTGCAATGATAGCCGCAAATAGTAAGACCATGGTGAATAAGACGAAAACCGTCTTAGACCAGTTGTTGATGTCTAAATTCAGCCACCATTTTAAAAATTCAGGTAAACCATAAAAAACTAAAAACAGTAAGACAATGGGGGGAGTACAGCGAAGAGTGAAAATATAGCCCTTGGAAAGACCTGCAAAAGTCTTATCTTCTCCCACTTGAGCCCAAGCCAATAAGCCACCGAAAAGGGAACCGAGGATTGTAGTAAAAAAGAGAATGGACAAGGTCATCGGAAGAGCCTGCCATAAGGTTGGTAAAAATTGGAACACTCTTGAAAAATCATATGAAACCATATAAACCTCTTTCTAATACTCAATAAAAATCAAAAAGCAAACTAGCCGCAGGTTGCTCAAAACAGTGTTTTGAGGTTGTGGATAGAACTGACGAAGTCAGTAACCATACCTACGGCAAGGCGACGTTGACGCGGTTTGAAGAGATTTTCGAAGAGTATAACATTGCCAAACTTCTAAAAAAAAGGTACAATGTAACAAAATCATGAGAGGTCTGGGATGAAGCAAGAAAGCAAGTATGAACAAGTCGTTCACTATCTAAAAAATGAGATAGAATCAGGTAGATTTCCCACTGGAAGTCGCCTACCATCTATCCGAAAACTTAGTCAAGATTTTCACTGTAGCAAAGACACCATACAGCGCGCACTCTTAGAACTCCGATACGAGAAATATATCTACTCCAAACCTCAAAGTGGTTATTATGTATTGGAGCAACAAACCAGTCATGAAGATCTAATTATCTCAGTCAACGATGAGCATCTAGCAGCCTATGATGATTTTCGTCTGTGTGTCAATGAGAGCTTGATTGGGCGAGAAAATTATCTCTACAACTACTATGAACACCAAGAAGGCTTAGAAGAATTACGCCAGTCTGTTCAGACATTGCTCTTTGATCAAGCCATTTATAGTAAGGCAGACCAGTTGGTCATGACATCTGGAACCCAACAAGCACTGTTTATTCTTTCTCAGATTGATTTTCCAGGTCAAGCTCAGGAAATACTGGTCGAACAACCGACCTATCAACGAATGAACCAGCTGCTACTAGCTCAAAATCTTCCCTTTCAAACCATTGAACGTCGGGTGGATGGCATCGACCTGAAAGAACTTGAGGAGCATTTTAAAAGTGGAAAGATTAAGTTTTTCTATACCATTCCCCGTTTCCACTATCCTCTGGGGCATTCTTATTCTGAAGAGGAAAAACTTGCTATCCTTGACTTAGCTGCAAAATATCAGATTTATATCGTTGAGGATGACTACCTGGGTGACTTGGATCCTAAAATGGGACAAACCTTTCATTATATGGACCAACATGATTTGGTCATCTATATCAAGTCCTTTTCTACGAGTCTATTTCCTGCCCTCCGGATTACTGCCCTACTTCTTCCTAATGCAATCAAGGAAGCTTTTGTAACCTATAAAAACATTCTCGACTATGACAACAACCTTATCATGCAAAAGGCCCTGTCACTCTATATTGATAGTCAACTCTTTGAAAAAAACAGACTAGCACGATTGGCACTGCAAGAAAAAAGTCAGGAGCACATCCAACAACTCTTACAAAGCTATCCTATTTCCCTACCAAGCTATCCACTTCATGATGGGCTTTTGCTTGATCTCAGGAACTATCCTAGCATCGCTAGTCTTAAACACAGTCCTCTAGGACTCGACTTTTTCGAATCATCCTACATAAAGTCTTGTCCCTATCACTTTGCAAAAGTTCCTTTAGAAAATATTGAAGAAACATTAAGCTATTTAAAAACAGAGCTGGACTGAAATCCAACTCTGTTATTTTTTATTGTTCTACTTCTGTTAGCTTAGCAGCTTTTTCAAGATAAGTTTGGTAAGTTCCGTCATCTTTCAGTTTTTGGATGACCTTATCAACTACTTCCTTCAAATCTGAGTTACCTTTTTTGATAGCTACAGCATTTGCTTCGCCTTCTTTCATGGTCAAGCTTACTGTAGCAACAGCCAAATCAGAGTTTTTACCAGCATAGCTTAGAGCAACTGGTTCATCCATATGAACAGCATCAACCTTACCTGATTGAAGCTCATTGACTGCCTCACCCATGTTAGTCAAAGATGTTAACTGCGCATTTGGAAGTTGTTCTTTAACCATCGATTCAGGAACAGTTCCTTTTTGAGCTGCAATATTAGCACTTGCTAGAGAATCTAAATCCTTGTATTTTTCAAGATCAGCCTTTCTGATAAGGAAGCTAATTTTGTTTTCATAGTATGGAATTGAGAAATCAAAGACTTCTTTTCTTTCTTCAGTTGCACTGATTCCCGCAATGGCCAAGTCAGCCTTTCCTGTCTGAAGACTAGTCAAGACGTTATCAAAACTCATGCTTGAAACTTCCAATTTTACTCCAAGTTCATCAGCGATTGCTTGCGCCATGTCAATATCAGCACCTACGACTTGGTTCTTACCATCTACAAGTGCTTGAAACTCAAATGGTGCATAGTCTGGACTTGTTGCAACCACCAATTTCCCTTTTTGTTTGATTGCCTCTACTGCAGACTGTGAACTTGAGCTAGATGATTGGCAAGCTACTAAAAAGAAACTTGCAAGAAAACTACATAATACAAATATCCATTTTTTAAATTTCATAAATAAACAACCTTTCTGTCAATTTTGTATAATTATAACTTATTTAAAAATAATTGTCAACATTTTCTTGCGTTTTCCATAAAATATATTTATAAAAAATACAAATTCAATGATTGGTTTATCTATCTATTGGGAAACAATTTTTAAAAAAATCATTAATCATATCTTGATGTTGCTGGTTTACAATTGTGATATTTTGCATATCTCTGTGATTAAACAACCCTAATTCTAAGGTTTCGTCGCTCGTAAAAACATTTGTAGAGATTGAAGTTTCAGATGTAACTAAATACAACATTGTAATAACTTGTGCCTCATCACCATTTGGATAACTATCTGAATATTTTGTATAAACATTTAAGAGTTTTTTCACTGTCACTTTCACTCCAGTTTCTTCATAAAACTCTCGCACTAATGCTTCTACAGCCGATTCACCTAATTCAATAGCACCACCTGGTAAACCCCAAGTTCCTTTGTCTGCTCGTTTTTGTAATAATATTTTTCCTGATTGACTTAAAATTCCACAAGTAAAATTTAAAATAATTTTATCTTTTCCAACTTTTTTTCTTATACTCTGTATATAGTTCATTATTCACCTCTGACAAAGTAAACTATCGATACAATGAAAGCTTACTCTATTAAAAAGTAAGCTTTCACAATAATTTTTATCTTCTAAAATTTTACAATTCAACAATCTTACCTGTTTCAAAGTAAACAACCCATTCACAGATATTCTTTGCATAGTCACCGATGCGCTCCAAGTAAGAAATGACTTGGAAGTAATCACGACCTGTGACAATAGCATCCGGGTTCTTTCTGATTTCTTCAGTTGCAAGTTCTCGAATATTTTCGAAATAATGATTAATCTTTTCATCCATTGTTGCAACTTCATAGGCCTTATCAACTGATCCGTTAAGGTAAAGTTCAAGAGTTGTTTCCACGAAGGCTTTCACATCACGTCCCATGTTTTTGATTTCTTCTTCAACTTCTGGGATACGTTGTTCACCTTTCATACGAATAGTTGCTTTCGCAATAGATACTGCATGGTCTCCCATACGTTCCAAGTCTGACACAGCTTTAAGTACTGTCAAAACTGTACGCAAGTCTTGTGAAACTGGCTGTTGAAGTGCAATGATTTCAAATGATTTCTTTTCGAGTTTTACTTCATATTCATTTACTTCTGCGTCTTCTTCGATAACTTCTTTTGCCAAGTCACGGTCATGTGTCACAAAGGCGCGCACTGTACGATTGATTTGGGAAAGAACTTCTTGCCCCATCGCGTAAAATTGGTTGTGCAATTTCTCTAAATCTTCTTCAAATTGAGATCGTAACATCTTTTCTCTCCTTATCCAAATTTACCTGAAATATAATCCTCAGTTTCCTTGTGTTGAGGATAGAGGAACATTTCCTTGGTATCATTAAATTCAATCAAATCTCCATTGAGGAAAAATCCTGTTTTATCAGAGATTCGAGATGCTTGCTGCATAGAACGAGTGACCAAAAGCATGGTATACTTGTCCTTCAAACTATACAGAGTTTCTTCGATTTTTCCTGCTGAGATTGGGTCTAAGGCAGATGTTGGCTCATCTAAGAGGATAATCTTTGGACTAGTTGCCAATACACGAGCTACACAGACACGTTGCTGTTGACCACCTGAAAGACCAACTGCAGAATCATGCAAACGGTCCTTGACTTCATCCCAGATTGAAGCACGCTGTAGAGCCTTCTCCACAGCTTCATCCAAGATCTGCTTGTCTTTTTCCCCATTGATACGGAGACCATAGACGACATTTTCATAGATAGACATAGGGAAAGGATTAGGTTGTTGGAATACCATTCCAATTTCCTTACGTAATTCAACTGTATCGGTACGAGGGCTATAGATATTGTGACCATTATAGACCACTGATCCAGTTGTCGTCACTTCAGGATTAAGGTCACCCATTCGGTTAATAGCCTTTAGAAGTGTTGACTTCCCAGATCCAGACGGACCGATAAGGGCTGTAATTTCCTTGGGTTGAAATGATAAGGAAACACTATTCAAGGCCTTCTTTT
>ERZ651108.1332-NODE-1332-length-10980-cov-14.220137_pt1 | contig 10980 bp, 7 predicted proteins | sample MGYA00512173_ERZ651108 | MGnify/ENA metagenome assembly ERZ651108 | reverse complement strand
TTACAAATTCCAGATATTTTTGGGCTGTTTTTTCAGCTTCTTTTTTATCAATTCCGAGAACTTTTATGGGTGCGAGTGTTACGTTTTCTAACACTGTTTTGTGGGGGTAGAGGTTAAAATGTTGGAAAACCATGCCGACTTCCTTACGAAGAGGCACCAAATCTTTCTGGCTGGCACCAGCAACTTGGTGACCATTTACTAGAAGGCTTCCCTTGTCTACAGCCTCCAAACCATTAATCGTACGGATAAGAGTGGACTTCCCAGAACCAGAAGGGCCTAGGAGTACAACAACTTGCCCTTTTTCAAAACGGAGATTGATGTCGCGGAGTGCATGGTAGTCTCCGTAATATTTTTCGACGTGTTCAAATTCTACTAAAGCCATAAGGAATCTCCTTTGTGTTAGATTTTATAACATGATTTTACACCAAAAGAATTACCTTGTCAAATCATATCAGAAAAAAGTTAGTAAAATTTTCGTACAAAGCAATCAGGATAGAGAAAAAGCCTAAATCATGTTATAATGAAGCAATAGAATTCTTAGAAAGAGTGGATGTCTTTTTGATAACACCTACTTATGAATGGCAGTTTGCCCCGCAGGTTGAAGATGCGGATTTTACAAAGATAGCCAAGAAGGCTGGACTGGGTCCTGAGGTGGCTCGGTTATTATTTGAAAGAGGGATTCAGGACCAAGAAAGTCTGAAGAAGTTTTTAGAACCTTCCTTGGAGGACTTGCATGACCCTTATCTGCTCCATGATATGGACAAGGCAGTAGAACGGATTCGTCAGGCCATTGAAGAAGGGGAAAATATCCTCGTTTACGGTGATTATGATGCGGATGGTATGACTTCGGCTTCGATTGTTAAGGAAAGTTTGGAACAGCTTGGTGCCGAGTGCCGGGTTTATCTTCCCAATCGTTTTACCGACGGTTATGGACCTAATGCCAGTGTTTACAAATATTTTATCGAGCAAGAAGGAATTTCCTTGATTGTGACGGTGGATAATGGGGTTGCGGGTCACGAGGCCATTGAACTGGCCCAGTCTATGGGAGTAGATGTCATTGTGACTGACCACCATTCCATGCCTGAAACCTTGCCAGATGCCTATGCCATCGTTCATCCTGAGCATCCAGATGCGGACTATCCTTTCAAATATTTGGCTGGTTGCGGAGTGGCATTTAAGCTGGCTTGTGCTCTTTTAGAGGAAGTGCAAGTGGAACTGCTGGACTTGGTTGCTATCGGAACTATTGCCGATATGGTGAGTTTGACGGATGAAAATCGTATCTTGGTTCAATATGGTCTAGAAATGTTGGGGCATACTCAGCGCATTGGGCTACAAGAAATGTTGGATATGGCTGGGATTACTGCTAATGAAGTGACAGAAGAAACGATTGGTTTTCAGATTGCTCCTCGTTTAAATGCTTTAGGTCGCTTGGACGATCCCAATCCTGCCATTGATTTGCTGACTGGATTTGACGACGAGGAAGCGCATGAGATTGCCCTCATGATTCACCAGAAAAATGAAGAGCGCAAGGAAATCGTTCAGTCAATCTATGAAGAAGCTAAGACTATGGTGGATCCTGAGAAGAAGGTGCAGGTTTTGGCTAAGGAAGGCTGGAATCCTGGGGTTCTAGGAATCGTGGCTGGTCGTTTGTTGGAAGAGCTAGGGCAGACAGTTATTGTTCTTAATATAGAAGACGGTCGTGCCAAGGGAAGTGCTCGTAGTGTGGAAGCAGTCGATATTTTTGAAGCTTTGGATCCCCATCGAGACCTCTTCATCGCCTTTGGAGGCCATGCTGGCGCAGCAGGAATGACGCTGGAAGTTGAGAAACTTTCAGATTTGTCTCAGGTCTTGGAAGATTATGTCCGTGAAAAAGGTGCAGATGCTGGTGGCAAGAATAAGTTAAATTTAGATGAAGAGCTTGATTTGGAGACACTTAGCTTGGAAACGGTCAAAAGTTTTGAACGTTTAGCTCCCTTTGGAATGGACAATCAGAAACCTGTCTTTTATATCAAAGGTTTTGATGTTGAAAGTGCTCGTACCATGGGGGCAGGCAATGCCCATCTCAAACTGAAAATCTCTAAGGGTGAAGCGAGTTTTGAGGTGGTGGCCTTCGGTCAAGGCAGATGGGCAACAGAATTTGCTCAAACCAAGAATCTAGAGTTGGCAGTCAAATTGTCTGTCAACCAATGGAATGGCCAAACTGCCCTCCAGTTGATGATGGTGGATGCGCGTGTGGAGGGTGTTCAACTTTTTAACATCCGTGGGAAGAATGCAGTCTTGCCAGAAGGAGTTCCAGTCTTGGATTTTGCTGGAGAACTGCCCAATCTAGTAAATAGTGATGCTGTGGTTGTAAAAACCATTCCTGAGGATATTACTCAGCTGAAGACCATTTTTCAGGAGCAGAATTTTTCTGCTGTTTATTTCAAAAATGATATTGACAAGGCCTACTATCTGACGGGATATGGGACTAGAGAGCAGTTTGCAAAATTGTACAAGACTATCTACCAGTTCCCAGAGTTTGATATTCGCTACAAACTGAAGGATTTGGCTACTTATCTCAATATCCAACAAATCTTGCTGGTCAAAATGATTCAAGTATTTGAAGAGCTAGGCTTTGTGACCATCAAAGATGGTGTCATGACAGTCAATAAAGAGGCACCAAAGCGGGAAATCGGAGAAAGTCAAATTTACCAAAATCTCAAACAAACCGTCAAAGACCAAGAAATGATGGCATTAGGAACTGTGCAAGAAATTTATGACTTTTTAATGGAAAAAGAGTAGATCATAGGAAAGAGTTGGGAAACCAGCTCTTTTTTGAAAACAAATCTTCATTTTGAAAATCATTAAAAAAATGGTATAATGGTAGGAAAAGATTCGGCTAAAAGTAGTGCTTTTAGAATAAAAGGGCAAGCAACCCTATAATCAAGAAAAACTAAGCTTTCGGAGGAAAAATGAGTAATATCAGTTTAACAACACTTGGTGGTGTACGTGAAAACGGGAAAAATATGTATATCGCTGAAATCGATGGGTCTATTTTCGTTTTGGATGCAGGTCTGAAATATCCTGAAAATGAACAACTAGGGGTGGACGTAGTTATTCCAAATATGGACTACCTTTTTGAAAATAGCGACCGTATCGCTGGCGTCTTCTTGACCCACGGGCATGCAGATGCTATTGGTGCTCTGCCTTATCTCTTGGCTGAAGCCAAGGTACCTGTATTTGGCTCTGAGTTGACCATTGAGTTGGCCAAACTCTTTGTCAAAGGAAATGACACAGTTAAGAAATTCAATGATTTCCATGTCATCGATGAGGATACGGAGATTGATTTTGGAGGGACTGTGGTGTCCTTCTTCCGTACGACCCACTCTATCCCAGAAAGTTTGGGTGTGGTCTTGAAGACAGCTGAAGGTAGTATCGTTTATACAGGTGACTTCAAATTTGACCAGACAGCTAGTGAATCTTATGCCACAGACTTTGCTCGTTTGGCAGAAATCGGTCGTGATGGAGTTCTAGCTCTTCTTAGCGATTCAGCCAATGCGGACAGTAATATCCAAGTGGCTAGCGAAAGTGAAGTTGGGGACGAGATTACTCAAACCATTTCGGACTGGGATGGTCGTATCATTGTTGCAGCAGTAGCCAGCAACCTCTCTCGTATCCAGCAGGTGTTTGACGCTGCGGATGCAACAGGCCGTCGTGTGGTCTTGACAGGATTCGATATTGAAAATATCGTCCGTACTGCTATTCGCCTTAAGAAATTGTCTCTAGCCAATGAGAGTCTTTTGATTAAACCAAAAGATATGTCTCGCTTTGAAGACCATGAGTTGATTATCCTTGAGACAGGCCGTATGGGTGAGCCTATCAACGGTCTTCGTAAGATGTCGATTGGTCGCCACCGTTATGTGGAAATCAAGGACGGTGACTTGGTCTATATCGTAACGACTCCATCTATCGCCAAAGAAGCAGTTATGGCGCGTGTGGAAAACATGATTTACCAAGCTGGTGGAGTTGTCAAACTGATCACTCAAAGCTTGCGTGTGTCAGGGCATGGAAATGCGCGTGATTTGCAGTTGATGATCAATCTCTTGCAACCCAAGTATCTCTTCCCGATTCAAGGGGAATACCGCGAGTTGGATGCCCATGCTAAGGCTGCTATGGCAGTTGGGATGTTGCCAGAACGCATTTTCATCCCTAAAAAGGGAACCAGCATGGCTTATGAGAATGGGGACTTTGTCCCAGCTGGCGCGGTTTCGGCAGGGGATGTCTTGATTGACGGAAATGCTATCGGCGATGTTGGAAATGTGGTTCTTCGTGACCGTAAGGTCTTGTCAGAGGACGGTATTTTCATCGTAGCAATTACCGTTAATCGTCGTGAGAAGAAAATTGTGGCCAAGGCTCGTGTTCACACGCGTGGATTTGTTTATCTCAAGAAGAGTCGCGATATTCTCCGTGAAAGTTCAGAATTGATTAACCAAACGGTAGAAGACTATCTGCAAGGAGATGACTTTGACTGGGCAGATCTCAAAGGGAAGGTTCGTGATAATCTGACCAAGTATCTCTTTGACCAAACCAAACGTCGTCCAGCCATTCTACCAGTAGTCATGGAAGCAAAATAATCGTTGAAATAAACAGAGAGAAAGTCGAGTTTCGGCTTTTTCTTATAGAAAAATAGAGGAAAAATTATGGCAGTAATGAAAATTGAGTATTACTCACAAGTTTTGGATATGGAGTGGGGGGTGAATGTCCTCTACCCTGATGCTAATCGAGTGGAAGAACCAGATTGTAAAGACATTCCCGTCTTGTACCTCTTGCACGGGATGTCTGGCAATCATAATAGTTGGCTCAAGCGAACCAATGTAGAACGCCTACTTCGAGGAACCAATCTTATCGTCGTCATGCCCAATACCAGTAACGGTTGGTACACTGATACCCAATATGGTTTTGACTATTATACAGCTCTAGCAGAGGAATTGCCACAAGTTCTGAAACGCTTCTTCCCTAATATGACCAGTAAGCGTGAAAAGACCTTTATCGCTGGTCTCTCTATGGGAGGCTACGGCTGCTTTAAACTGGCTCTTGCAACAAATCGTTTTTCTCATGCAGCTAGTTTTTCAGGTGCGCTTAGCTTTCAAGATTTTTCTCCTAAGAGCCAAGATCTGGGAACACCAGCTTATTGGAGAGGTGTTTTTGGAGAGATTAAAGACTGGACAACTAGTCCCTATTCACTTGAAAGTCTGGCTAAAAAATCGGACAAAAAGACCAAGCTTTGGGCTTGGTGTGGCGAGCAGGATTTCTTGTACGAAGCCAATAATCTCGCAGTGAAAAATCTCAAAAAACTGGGATTTGATGTGACCTATAGCCATAGCGCTGGAACGCATGAGTGGTATTATTGGGAAAAACAATTGGAACGGTTCTTAGCAACTCTGCCAATCGATTTTAAATTAGAAGAGAGATTAGGATAATTTTTGACAATAATCACTTAAATATTTCAAAATGAAATGAAAATTTGTTTTCACTAGACTTTTTAAGTGAAAGTAGTAAAATAGTATAAAGATAATAGTTGTAAGAGAGAATTTTATCAAGAAAATTATTATCCAAGTGAATATTTACGTAGTATATGACTGAGAAGTAGTAGGATGAACGCTATAAGTAAAGTAATTATTACGAGAAAGGTATATAAATGTTTGATTATAAAATAGGGATTTCTGAACAAGAACATGATGCATTTGTTATTCAACATCCACAAGTTAATTTATTACAGAGTAGTTCTTGGGCAAAAATAAAAGATAATTGGGGAAATGAGCGATTAGGATTTTATAAAAATGGAGAATTGGTAGCTGTTGCAAGTATTCTTATAAAAAGATTACCACTTGGTTACACTATGATGTATATTCCAAGAGGGCCAATTATGGATTATCAAGATAAAGATTTGGTAAAATTTGTGATGAGAAGTTTAAAACAATTTGGGTCTTGTAGACGGTCAGTTTTTATAAAGTTTGACCCAGCTCTGATTCTAAAACAATATCCTATTGACCAATCTTCTGCAGAATTTTCTGAGAATAAACTATCTGTAGAAGCTATTCAAAACTTAAAAGATGCTAATTGTCAATGGTCTGGTAGAACTATAGCTATGTCTGAAACGATACAACCACGTTATCAGGCTAATAAAATTCTTAAAGAAGGGGGGGATTTAGATTTTCCGAAGCATACTAAGAGGTTAATGAAAGATGCTATAAACAGAGGTGTTGTTACATATAGAGGTACTTTATCTGATATATCAAATTTTGAGACTGTTATATCTTTCACAGAGCGTCGGAAGAATGTTTCACTTCGTAATCAGGAATATTTTCAAAGATTAATGGAAATTTATGGAGATGCTGCCTATTTACATCTAGCGAAGATTAATCTTTCGGATCGCCTGATAAAGTATAAGGATCAGTTGTCCCAGATAAAAAAAGATTTAGCTGAAACAGGCGAGCATCAAAAAAAGCGTCTAACCAAACTAAAACAGCAGGAAAAATCTATTGAAAAATATATTGTAGAGTTTGAAGAACTTGTTCAACAATATCCAAAAGAAATAGTTATAGCTGGGATACTTTCTGTGTCATTTGGTAATACACTTGAAATGCTTTATGCTGGAATGGACGATAGGTTTAAAAAGTTTTACCCTCAATATATTCTTTATCCAAAAGTGTTTGAGGAATCGTATAAAGATGGTAAAATTTGGGCTAATATGGGAGGTATTGAAGGTACTTTAGATGATGGATTGACTGATTTTAAATCTAACTTTAGTCCCGTTGTCCAAGAATATATTGGAGAGTTCACTCTGCCAGTAAATTTTTTGTATCATTTGGCTAACTATCTTTATCAACTTCGTAAAACATTAAGAAAAAAACATAGAAAGTAAGTATATGGTACTAATTACACTCACGAAAGAGGATTTTCAGGCTTATTCTGATCAGGTTTCTTCTCGTTCCTTTATGCAATCGATCCATATGGGAGACTTGTTAGAAAAAAGAGGGGCTCGAATCGTTTATCTTGCTTTGAAACAAGAAGGAGAGATTCAAGTTGCAGCTCTGGTTTTTAACTTGCCCATGCTGGGTGGTCTGCATATGGAGCTCAATTCGGGGCCGATTTATACCCAACAAGATGCTCTTCCAGTTTTTTATGCGGAGTTAAAAGAATATGCCAAGCAAAATGGTGTATTAGAGTTGCTTGTAAAACCTTATGAAACTTATCAAACTTTTGATAGTGAAGGTAATCCAATAGATGCTGAGAAAAAAAGTATTATTCAAGGTTTGACTGATTTAGGTTATCAATTTGATGGCTTGACAACAGGTTATCCTAATGGAGAAGTCAGCTGGCATTACATCAAAGATTTGCAAGATTATGATGCTGTTTCCTTATTGAAATCTTTTAATAAAAATAGTATTCGCAACATTCAGTCAGCTTTTGATTTCAATATTCTTATTCGAAATGCAGAACGGGAAGAAATTCCAATATTCAAAAAAATTATCGAAGAAACAGGTAAAAGACAAGGTTTTGAGGATAAGAATTTAGATTATTACTTTAAATTGTATGATATGTTTGGAGATAAGGCTGATTTCCTAATTGCTGAAGTCAATCCGCAACAGTCTATAGATGCTTTAAATGTGAAGATGGCTAGTCTTGACAAGAAGTCGAAACAATTTCACCAGCAATATCAAGCTTTGCAAAAGAAAAAAGATTTTCTAACTAGCTTGGATAGTGAGTCTGGCAATGTTGCTCTGGCTTGTGCTTTGATAATCTACACAAATACAGAGGCGACTTACTTGTTTGGGGGGTCGTACGCAGAGTACCAGAAGTTCTCAGCTCCATTTTTACTTCAATATCATGCGATGAAGCAGACAGTGCAACGAAATATCCATCAATACAACTTCCTAGGGATTCAAGGGATTTTTGATGGTAGTGATGGCGTTTTGCGTTTTAAACAAAATTTTAATGGCTATATTGTACGTAAAGTAGGGACTTTCCGTTATCATCCATCGCCTTTAAAATACAAAGCTATTCAGTTACTCAAAAAAATATTAGGGCGATAAGATAAGAAAGTCGTTCTTTAGTTTTCTTTCAGCTTGTTTTAGTAAAATAGCCTTTATTTGCTAGAAAGGTGGAGAGATATGCGCTGGCTTTTTCGTTTGATAGGAGCTTTCTTTTCTTTTATTTGGCGTTTGTTTTGGCGCCTGGTTTGGATTGTTTTGCTTTTATGCACACTTGCTTTCGGAATTCTCTGGTATCTAAACGGGGATTTTCAAGGAGCGCTAAAGCAAGCAGAACGGTCAGTAAAAATTGGTCAACAAAGTATCGACCAATGGGAAAAAACAGGGCAACTGCCTAAGTTAAATCAGACAGATAGCCACCAACACTCTGAAGGAAGGTGGCCGCAGGCTTCTGCTCGTATTTACTTGGATCCCCAGATGGATTCACGCTTTCAAGAAGCTTATGTAGAAGCAATCCAGAATTGGAATCAAACGGGTGCTTTTAACTTTGAAATTGTCACTGAGTCCAGCAAGGCAGATATCTTGGCTACGGAGATGAATAACGGAGGTACTCCTGTGGCAGGAGAGGCGGAAAGTCAGACCAATCTCTTAACAGGACAATTCTTGTCTGTCACGGTGCGGTTGAATCACTATTATCTGTCCAATCCTAACTATGGGTATTCCTATGAGCGCCTTGTCCATACTGCAGAACATGAGTTAGGTCATGCGATCGGCTTGGACCATACAGATGAGAAGTCTGTCATGCAACCTGCAGGTTCCTTTTATGGTATCCAGGAAGAGGATGTTGCAAACCTCCGAAAAATATATGAGACTAGTGAGTAGGGAACAATTTTTCCCTACTTTTTTGCTATAATGGAACTATGAATAACTTGATTAAATCAAAACTAGAGCTCTTGCCGACCAGCCCTGGTTGTTACATTCACAAAGATAAAAACGGCACTATCATTTATGTAGGAAAGGCTAAAAATCTGCGCAACCGCGTGCGGTCCTATTTCCGTGGCAGTCATGATACCAAGACAGAGGCTCTGGTATCTGAGATTGTGGATTTTGAATTTATCGTTACTGAGTCTAATATTGAGGCGCTTCTCTTAGAAATCAACCTGATCAAGGAGAATAAGCCTAAATACAATATCATGCTCAAGGACGACAAGTCTTATCCTTTCATCAAAATCACAAATGAGCGCTATCCTCGTTTGATTATCACCCGTCAGGTCAAGAAGGACGGCGGTCTTTACTTTGGTCCCTATCCAGATGTGGGGGCAGCCAATGAAATCAAGCGACTTTTGGATCGGATTTTTCCTTTTCGCAAGTGTACTAATCCACCGTCTAAGGTCTGTTTTTACTACCATATCGGCCAGTGTATGGCTCACACTATTTGTAAGAATGATGAGGCCTACTTTAAGTCTATGGCTCAGGAGGTTTCTGATTTCCTAAAAGGACAGGATGACAAAATCATCGATGACCTCAAGGGTAAGATGGCAAAGGCAGCTCAAAGTATGGAATTTGAACGTGCGGCGGAATACCGTGATCTGATTCAAGCGATTGGAACGCTTCGGACTAAGCAACGGGTCATGGCTAAAGATTTGCAAAACCGTGACGTCTTTGGCTACTATGTCGACAAGGGTTGGATGTGTGTCCAGGTTTTCTTTGTCCGTCAGGGCAAGTTAATTGAGCGCGACGTCAACCTCTTCCCCTACTACAATGATCCGGATGAGGATTTTTTGACCTACGTGGGACAATTTTATCAAGAAAAATCTCACCTGGTTCCCAATGAAGTATTGATTTCACAGGATATTGACGAAGAAGCAGTCAAGGCCTTGGTGGATACCAAGATTCTCAAACCCCAACGTGGAGAAAAAAAGCAACTGGTCAATCTAGCCATAAAAAATGCCCGTGTTAGTCTGGAGCAGAAGTTCAATCTGCTAGAGAAATCTGTTGAAAAGACCCAAGGAGCTATTGAAAATCTGGGACGCTTGCTTCAAATTCCGACCCCAGTCCGTATCGAATCCTTCGATAACTCTAATATCATGGGGACAAGTCCTGTTTCAGCCATGGTGGTCTTTGTCAACGGCAAACCAAGTAAAAAAGATTACCGTAAGTACAAAATCAAGACAGTCGTTGGGCCAGACGATTATGCTAGTATGCGAGAGGTTATTCGCAGACGCTATGGACGGGTTCAGCGTGATGGTTTAACCCCGCCAGATTTGATTGTCATCGATGGGGGACAAGGTCAGGTCAATATCGCTAAGCAGGTTATTCAAGAAGAGCTAGGTTTGGACATTCCCATTGCTGGTCTGCAAAAGAATGACAAGCACCAAACCCACGAGCTGCTCTTTGGAGAACCGCTGGAAGTGGTAGAGCTGTCTCGCAATTCTCAGGAATTTTTCCTCCTCCAACGCATCCAAGATGAGGTGCACCGCTTTGCTATCACTTTCCACCGGCAACTGCGCTCCAAAAATTCCTTTTCATCACAACTGGATGGGATTGAAGGATTAGGACCTAAACGCAAGCAGAATCTTATGAAGCATTTCAAGTCTCTCACTAAAATCAAGGAAGCTAGTGTGGATGAGATTGTCGAAGTGGGTGTGCCAAGAGCAGTCGCAGAAGATGTGAAAAGAAAGTTGAACCCTCAGGAAGAAGTGGAATTGGCTCAAGTGGCGGAAGAAAGAGTGGACTACCAAACAAAAGGAGATTATGATGAACCATAAAATCGCAATTTTATCAGATATTCATGGAAATGTGACTGCCTTAGAAGCAGTGATTGCAGATGCTAAAGCACAAGGAGTCAGTGAATACTGGCTCATGGGAGACATTTTCCTCCCTGGTCCAGGTGCAAATGACTTGGTCGCTCTGTTAAAGGAACTTCCTATCACTGCAAGTGTTCGAGGCAATTGGGATGATTGTGTCCTTGAGGCTTTAGATGGGCAATATGGCTTAGAAGACCCAC